>PDWI01000355.1_pt1 | contig 74073 bp, 69 predicted proteins | sample 1430891 | NCBI WGS metagenome assembly PDWI01 (sample SAMN01162508, study PRJNA174530) | Oral metagenome, whole genome shotgun sequencing project. | biome: Marine environment; feature: Marine mammal; material: Swab sample of the gingival sulcus; isolation source: swab sample of gingival sulcus...
ATAATAAAACTCCAGAACTCAGTATGGCTATCAAAAATGAATATCGTAACCAAGGTATAGGAACAAAGTTGATTGAGGCAATTATTACTGAATATAATGTAATTGAAGTTAAGTTTTTATCGCTGAGTGTTGACAAGGCGAATAAGGCTTTAAATCTTTACAAAAGAATTGGATTTGAGACTGTGGAAGAAACAGAAACATCTTTGACAATGAGAAAAAGAATATGATAATGACCTGCAAAAAGGTGTATAAGCAATATCGGTTCAATTTTTCCGTAAATTTGAAAAATTAAAATAAGGTTTGGCTAAGTGTAGTGCTGAAATTAAGGTTTTGGATTTTAAAGTCCGCTACTGCTTATACACTAAACCGTTATGTGGTATTAGAATAAAGAATATTACAAGATAACAAGTGACTGTGGTTCCAAGTCAAGCTTTAAGCTAAATTTTCATCCCATATCTCTCCTTTTTTGACCATTGTGTTAAGAATAGTAATCATCTTTCTCATACATGCTACGATGGCTACTTTCTTTGGTTTACCTTTGGCTACTAGTGCTTGATATTCACGTTTGAACTTGGGATTTGATTGTATCGTCGACATCATTGCCATGAACAATACAGTTCGGATTCTGGCTCTTCCTCCACGTATCCGTCGCTTGCCACGGTAGGCCCCACTTTCCCGATTCATCGGAGCTACCCCCACTAGTGCTGCAACCTCTTTTCGGTTCAATTGACCCAGTTCAGGAAGATCACTTAACAGGGTATAAGCGAGGACTTTGCCTACACCTTTTACACTCAATAGTATCTCTAAAGTACGATTCCAATCGGGTGTATCTGCTATCAATGTATCTAAGGTTTTCTCAACCCAGTCGACTTCTTTTTGTAGCTGTTTGATCATTCGTTGGTTGGATCGTTTTACTTCTGTATTCATGATGCTATGACGATTTTTCTCCATCGTTCGCAATTCGATTAATTGACTTCGTCTTGCCAGTAAGTCGCTGATTCTTTGTATATTGTCTGCTTTTATCTCGGTTAATTGAGGTTTTAATGCTTCACCATAATAGGCAATCATTTGAGCATCAAGTTTATCTGTTTTTGCCAACTGACCTGTCGAAGCTGCAAAATTGTGGACGTGTAATGCATTGGCTACAACAATAGGTAGTTTCGCTTTTGATGCAGCACAGGCAAAGGCTAATTCTAAACGTCCTGTGGCTTCGATTATGATGCGCGTGGGTTGATATGTTTTTATCTTTTTTAAGGCGTGTTTGATGCCTTCGGCGTTGTTTTCGACACTAAAGTATTCACCCAGGGGACGTATATAAATATCCAATTGGGTTTTACTTGTATCGATGCCTATATTGATTTCTTCTACTGTTTTCATGATAAGATGGACTCCGACTTGCTATACGGGTTCTGAGACCCTGATGACTGTTCGAGTTATTGCTTAGAAAAAGGACATCCAACATTTAATCATTAAAATCAAGCCGCTTATCCCCAAAAAATCGCCTATAAGTATGGGGGTGGCTTTAAATATTAGAAGCCTTTGCAAAACCACCTGTGCGAGATAATTTCTGCGTTGCACGGTGTTCGAAATGCTCATTTACTTCATGTAAACTCCGCTTCTGTGTTTTGTGCGCCTTGAAATTGACACGCTCGGTAGGTTTATCAAAGCCTTCTTTTAAATTTGTGGATGCCCTTTTTTCTCTTTTCTATATTGAAAAATTATCCATGTTCATCTATACAAAGTACCAAGGAAAGTAAATAATACTTGGAGACCGTGATTAGCCTTGATTGTAATTATTTAATCAAGGATGAGGGTGGGTTGTCTTATTGGTACTGATCTTCGTGCGAAATATACGTTTTGTGCAAAGGCCTCACCTTAGCGGACTGATATTTTAAATCACATGGAGAATACTAATGATGAAAAAACAAATTACGACTGCACTTGCTACTGCAGGATTATTACTTGGCGCAACGCTGTCATCAGTAGCAATGGCTGCTGAAAAGCAGTTTGTTTCAATTGGTACGGGTGGTGTAACAGGGGTTTATTACCCAATCGGTGGCGCGATTTGTCGTCTTGTGAATAAAAACCGCAAGGAAACTGGCATTCGCTGTTCAGTAGAATCAACAGGTGGTTCTGTATTTAATATCAATGCGATTCGTTCTGGTGAGCTGGATATGGGTGTTGCTCAGTCTGACTGGCAGTATCATGCCTACAATGGCACATCAAAATTCAAGGAAGCAGGCCCATTTAAGGACTTGCGTGCAGTATTCTCGGTACACGCAGAGCCAGCAACACTGGTTGTACGCGCGGATTCTGGCATCAAGAATTTTGCTGACCTGAAAGGCAAGCGAGTCAATGTTGGTCAGCCGGGTTCAGGTACTGCGGCAACTTACGAGGTCATTGCTGAAGCCTTTGGGCAAAAGCGTTCTGACCTTAAACTGGCAGCAGAGCTTAAAGCGGCGGAAATGGGTCAGGCACTGTGTGATAATAAGATTGATGCCTATTTCTATGTAGTTGGTCATCCTGCAGGTTTAATCAAGGAAACGACGACCACTTGTGATGCAAAAATTGCCGATATTCACGGCCCAGCTGTTGATAAGCTGGTTAAGGATCATGCTTATTACCGATATGCTTCTGTGCCAGCGGGTATGTACAAGGGCAACCCGAAAGCGGCAAAAACAATGGGGGTTGGCGCAACCTTTGTAACCTCATCCAAGGTGTCTGATGAAGTGATTTATCAAGTAGTCAAGTCTGTATTTGAAAACTTCGATGATTTCAAAAAACTGCACCCTGCATTTAAAAACCTGAAGAAGACAGAAATGGTTTCAGCAGCGCTTTCTGCACCATTACACCCTGGTGCTGAAAAGTACTACAAGGAAGTTGGTTTAATTAAATAAACCACAGATGAAAAAAGCGGGGTGATGCCTCGCTTTTTTCATGCTCAATGTTTTGTTGAGACTTTTGCACGAAGTGATAGAGTGAAGAAATAGCCGGAAAAAATAAGTATCGTTTTTCTCTCACCATGCGCTTCGTGCAAAGTTCTTGAATAATTTATTGCTTGGGGGAAACATGGCTGAAACACAGGCTGATAACTTTGAAATAGATGAATCAAAACTGGAAGAATTAATTGCCGAAACAGATACTGGGGCAAGAAACCCCGCAGGTGGTGTCGGTAAATTGATGTTTTGGGTGGCTTTTGCTTGGGCGGTTTTCCAGCTCTGGATTGCATCCCCCTTAATGTATATGTTTGCGGATATTATTCCTGTGCTGAATAATACCGCGACTCGTTCTACACATCTTGCATTTGCGATGTTCTTAGGTTTTCTTGCGTACCCAGCATTAAAGTCTTCACCACGAGACAGAGTCCCAATTCAGGATTGGCTGATGGCCATTGTTGCCGTCGTGGTCACACTATACCTTTGGTTTTTCGCCCGTGAATTAGCAGACAGGGCAGGGCTGCCAACGCAGCTGGATCTGATTATTTCAGGCGTGGGTATTGTGCTGTTGCTAGAAGCGACGCGCCGTGCCTTGGGGCCACCATTGATGATTATCGCGATGATTTTCCTCACCTATATTTTCTTTGGGCATCTTGCACCTGATGTGATTTCGTGGAAAGGCGCATCGTTTGGTCGTGCCATGAGTCATTTGTGGATTACGCAGGAAGGCGTGTTTGGTGTGGCGCTGGGTGTTTCGACCAGTATGGTTTTCCTCTTTGTATTGTTTGGCTCCTTGCTGGAACGCGCGGGTGCGGGGAATTATTTTATCTGGGTTGCCTTTACCTTATTAGGCCACTTTAGAGGCGGGCCAGCAAAGGCGGCGGTGATTTCCTCGGCATTAACCGGATTGGTGTCAGGTTCATCCATCGCCAATGTGGTAACAACGGGTACGTTTACTATTCCATTAATGAAGCGTGTGGGCTTTTCCCCAGAAAAGGCAGGGGCGGTGGAAGTCGCCTCATCCACCAACGGCCAGCTTACCCCACCAGTGATGGGGGCTGCCGCCTTTTTGATGATTGAGTTTGTGGGTATTTCTTATCTTGAAGTGATTAAACATGCCTTCTTGCCCGCAATCATTGCTTATATTGCCTTGGTCTATATTGTGCATCTGGAAGCCTGTAAGGCTGGCTTAACCGGCTTACCAAGAAAGGTGAAAAAAACCTTTATTCAAAGCCTGTTTAGCTTTATGACCGTGGTGATAGGCATCATGGCACTGTCTCTGGCAATGTACTATGGATTGGGGTGGTTAAAAGGAGTAGCTGGTGCAGCGACACCGTGGATTGCGGCGGTATTATTTATGACTGCTTATTTCTTTTTGGTGCGTATTGCTGTTCGCTACCCTGATTTGGGGCGTAGCGACGAAATTAACGAATTGCCAGAAGCAGGGCCTGTGATTAAATCTGGGCTGTATTTTCTGTTGCCAGTTGTGGTACTGATCTGGACCTTGACTGTCGAGCGTCTGTCACCCTCACTTGCAGCATTCTGGGCATCTGTTGCCATGGTTTTTGTATTGCTGACACATAAATACCTCAAGGGTGTGCTACGGGGTGAGAATCAGACAGCACAATACTGGGCTGAAGGCTGGCAGGATTTCAAGGAAGGCATGGTTGCAGGCTCGCGCAATATGATAGGTATTGGTATTGCCACCGCTGCTGCTGGTTTGATTATCGGCGCAGTTACCCTAACAGGGGTTGGTCTGGTACTGACAGAGGCGGTTGAATATGTCTCTGGCGGGAGTCTGATTGTGATGCTGCTGCTAACCGCGGGCATCAGCCTGTTATTAGGCATGGGGCTTCCTACCACAGCAAACTATATTGTGGTTTCATCATTAATGGCGCCAGTTATTGTCACGTTGGGGGCACAATCTGGCCTGATTGTGCCATTAATCGCCGTGCATTTATTTGTGTTTTACTTTGGTATTTTGGCGGATGATACGCCACCGGTTGGCTTGGCTGCCTATGCTGCTGCGGCAATATCTGGCGGAGACCCAATTAAGTCGGGTGTGCAAGGGTTTATCTACGATATCCGCACCGGTATTTTGCCTTTTATGTTTATCTTTAATACAGAACTACTGATGATTGGCATTACCGGGCCATTCCATCTAATCATGGTAGTGCTCTCTGCGACGGCGGCAATGCTGGTATTTGCCGCTGCTACTCAAGGCTGGTTCTTGACTAAAAACAGGTTGTGGGAAACCTTGATGCTGTTGCTAATCACGTTTTTATTATTCAGACCCGGCTTCTTTATGGATAAAATTTACCCACCACTGCAAGAGATGCCTGCCAGCCAAATCTATGAAATTGTCGAGGCACTACCTGTCAAGGCGCAAGTCAGGGTGCAGGTTAAGGGTGAAACACTGGAAGGCAAGCCAGTTGATAAGATTGTGATGCTGCCGGTCGGTGACAAAGCCAGCGGCAAGGAGCGCCTGCGTGATGCCGCCGGACTTGAATTACGTGAAGAAGACGGCAAATTGCTGATAGATAATCTGGCATTTGGTGGGGTTGCAGAAAAGCAGAAACTTGATTTTGACTGGGAAATTGCCAGCGTTCAGATAAAAAGTGATCGGCCAGCAAAACAGTGGGTATATATCATTGCCATCCTGTTAATGGCGTTGGTCTGGTTCTCACAAAAATCTAGAATACGCGCACAAACCTCATTAAAAACCGGAGCATCCAACAATGATTAAAAAAATTCTGGTACCACTTGATTTTACCACTCCATTAACAACAAAAAAATTGCTGGAAGCTGCCAATGAAATGGCAATAAAGTTTGATGCAAAAATACAGCTATTGGCAGTCATTCCCGATTATGGAACTCCTTTGGTCGCCAGTTTTTTCCCGCCTCATGCGCAAGATCAAATCAAGGAAGAAACCAGACAACAAGTAAAGGCACTGGCGGATCAATACCTCACGAAAGAGGCAAAAATAGCCGTTATCAAAGGCACCAAACGGGCAAAGGTCATTTTGAAAGTCGTGAATGAAATGCAACCTGACCTAGTGATGCTGGGTTGCCGGCGAAAACACTCACGCGATCAAAAACGCCTGTTCGGCTCTACAACCATGGCAGTTACCGATAGAGCAAATTGTGCCGTCATGGTGGTAAGGTAAATACGGCAATAGCCATGCAAAAATTATCTTTTTTGCTGTTTTTGGAGATAAGTAGCTTGATTTTGATGATTAAATATTGGATGTCCTAATTATTAATGTATTTACATTGTTAATGTTGGGCATGACGAGCTTGATATAAGGCAAACAAGACAATGGATAATTTATTAACATTTACACTGACTGTTTTTATGGGTTTTTTCGCCATAATGAACCCAATTGCCAATACACCTGTTTTTTTAAGTCTGGTCGGTGATGCAAGTAAAGAAAATAAAAAGAAAATTGCTAAAACCGCGACAATAACAGCTTTTTTAATTGTCGTAGTTTTTGTGATTGCGGGAAAATACCTTTTTGAATTATTTGGCATTACCATACCTGCTTTTAAGATCACAGGGGGCATTTTAATATTTTATGTGGGCTTTGAGATGCTGATGTCAAAAAAGTCAGCTGTCCACAGCCAAGACAGTGAAGCGGCGGGCAACCTTGCCATTTCTCCACTGGCCATTCCTATTTTGGCAGGGCCGGGAACCATCGTTACTGCCATGAATTATGTCACCCACGCCACGCTTACGCATATCGGTATTGTGATTGGTGTTTTTGCTGTGGTGATAGGGTTGACCTATATTGCTTTTTTATTGAGCGATTGGATTGTTAATAAAGTAGGCAATAATCTGATTACCGTTATCGGCAAACTGATGGGGCTAATTTTGGCAATTATTGGCACAGGGATGGTTATCGGGGGTATTAAGCTGGCGTTTGACTTAACATAGGGGGACAGAAATAGGGGGACAGAAAATGCGTAAAAAAATTGGATTAAAAGAAGCCATTTCCATCGGTATCGGCGGCATGGTCGGTGGTGGTATTTTCGCTGTATTAGGATTGGCCGTTGCTCTGGCAAAAGGAGGAACACCTATTGCCTTTCTATTTGCCGGACTTTTAGCATTAATTACTTCTTATAGCTACGTCAAATTATCAATGGCTTACCCTGACAGAGGCGGAACGGTTAAATTCATTAACCAAGGTTTTGGAAAAAATATTTTTAGCGGTGGCATTAATAATTTACTGTGGGTCAGTTACATTATTATGTTATCACTGTATGCCTCTGCGTTTGCTTCTTACGCCCCCAATTTGTGGGCAATCACTCACAATAAAAGTGTTGATTTTCATCTTTACGCCAGTGCCATTGTTGTGTTGGCAACAGCAATTAATTACTACAGTATTGCCGTTGTTGGCAAAATTGAATCCTATGCCGTTATTATTAAACTACTTATTTTAATTGGCTTTATTGGTGTCGGTGCCTACGGGTTGATAGGTAATGTAAATATTGAACAACTGTCGGTAACTCATTGGGAAACACCTGTAAAATTATTCGCCGGTGGCATGGTTATTTTTGTCGCTTACGAAGGCTTTGAACTTATCGCTAACGCCGCCCCGGATATTGAAAATCCAAAGAAAAATATTCCCAGAGCTTATTATTACTCTGTTGGTTTTGTCATTATTCTCTACATTATTATTGCGATTGTAACGGTAGGCTCATTGCCTTTTGCCAAAATCGCTACGGCACAAGATTATGTGCTTGCTGAGGCTGCCAAGCCGATGTTGGGCGAAGTGGGCTTTTCCATTATTACCATAGCAGCATTAATTTCCACCTTTTCTGCCATTAATGCCTCATTATACGGTGGCAGTAAGGTCAATTACGAAATTGCCGAAGACGATGAACTTCCACACCATTTTTTAGCCAAATTGTGGGGACAGCCTATTGGTTTAATGATTACCGCCATGGCAACGCTTGTTTTAGTCAATACCTTAGATTTAGAAAGTATTTCAACAGCTGGAAGTGTTGGCTTTTTACTGATTTTTGCCATGGTCAATTTTGTCGGCCTAAAGTTACATCGAGCCATTAAGGGAAACAGCATAATACCGGCACTGGGGTTTGTTTTGTGCATTATTGCCTTGGCTATTCTGATTAATCAGCAAGTACAAACCAATGTACGAGGCGTTATTGTCGCTGTCTCTATCATTCTGTTTTGCCTAATTGCAGAATGGGTTTACAAGCAAACGGAAAAGACAACGAACTAAGAGTAACTCGCTCAATTCAAAAAAGTGTCTATAAGTAGGGGGGTGGCTTGGGGAAAAGGTGGGCGGAACACCGTACTAACGGTTATATTTTTTTGATAAAATCGTGGGTGTTTGAGTTTTTCTACTTGCATTAGGAAGGTTATGAGTATTATCCCGATTTTAGAGAATGATTTCTATCACGACGGTAGAGGGCCAGAACTCCAGAAGGTCCGGTGGAAATCGAATGGAATAGTGCTTATTGGTTTTGAGTACTTCAATCCAGGTGATGAATATATTCCTGAGAATCTAAAGCATTTAGCCCTCGAAAAAGTTGAGGCTTACTCTATGTCCTCAGATGAGGTACACGGTAATATACTTGCAATAGGCGACTGTAAAGCGGCTATCTTTGAAGTCAAAAACTCAGAGTGGCTGGCTTCATTCAACCAGTCTCACTTATCGGAGTGCAAACATTACCAAATCATGTTCTATGATGAGATCTACGATATCGTATGCAAGAACATTAAAGCAGGTACAGGGCAGCTAAATTAAATAATTAGAACATCCGATTTTTATCATCAAAATCAAATCGCTTATCCCTAAAACTGCCTGAAAGTAGGGGGGTGGCTTGGGGAAAAGGTGGGTAGAAAACACCGCACTAACAGTTATATTTTTCTGATAGAATCGTGGGTGTTTGAGTTTTTGGTCTCCCAATAATGTAAAGGTGAAAGCGATGGGTTTTATGTTAATGGTGATTGTTTTATTCCTGCTAGTGGTGGTTTGTGCTGCCTTTGCTGCCATGTTTATAGTACGTAAAATGGGATTGTTAAAAAGCCCTGATATACAAGATGGCGCAACTGATGCAGAACAGGGTGGATTTGCAGGATATATGCTCGACTTCAGGAAAATTAGTCATTCATTGGTATTTCGGTTTGTTGTGATTGCCATTTTAATTGTATTTATGACAATCCCGATGGAATCGGTCAATAATATTGTCAGAGAGCGAAGCAGTTTATACCGGAGTGTCTTGCATGATATTGCCAGTACCTGGGGGCAACAGCAAAACCTGCAAGGCCCAGCGCTGTTTATCCCTTATACCGAGAAATTTATTTTTGAAGAAGTGAAAACAGATAAGGATGGCAACGAACGAAAGGTCAACAAAGTTGTTTTTAAACAGCAAACGGCGATCGTGCTACCGGATGATTTGCATATACAGGTCAAGCTGAATGGTGAAACTCGAAAGAGAAGCCTGTACGAATCACTGGTATATCGAGCTGATTTATTAATCAGTGGCAAGTTTAAACGCCCTAATCTTGAAAGCCTGTCTACCCATATTCACCAGATTCACTGGCAACGCGCTTGGCTGGCACTGGGCCTTTCAGATACGCAGGCCATCAACAAGGTTTCAAAACTTGCCTGGGGCAAGCAAACCCAGGTTGATTTCGAACCGGGGACTAAAGTGGTGGAAACCATGGCCAGTGGCTTTCATGCTCCACTGGATCTGACAGATACAGTAGAGCAAACGTATTATCCATTTCAATTACAATTAAACACAAATGGTAGCCAGGGTTTTTATTTTGCACCATTCGGCAAAACCACCGAAGTTGAAATGATTTCAGACTGGCCACATCCAAGTTTTCAGGGAAGTGTATTGCCCGATAAGCGCGAACTGCATGAAAAAGGCTTTACAGCCAACTGGTCAATACCTGATCTGGCGCGTAATTACCCGCAACTATGGACGCTGAACAGCCAAAAATATGACATCAACGAATTCAAGGCAGGTGTTAATCTGTTTGAATCAGTGACCTTGTATACACAAGTCACGCGCGCTATCAAATACGGCATTTTGTTTTTCACCCTGACCTATATTACCTTTCTGATATTCGAGATAGGGATTGGTCGGCGTTTGCATATTGTACAATATGGCGTAATTGGGCTGGCATTATCCATGTTTTATCTCACCTTGCTATCGATGGCAGAACACACCGGGTTTTTTAAGGCATATATCAGCGCCGCAGGTATCATTATCCTGATGATAAGCCTCTATACCTATGCCGCCATCAGAAAGGCAAGATACACCCTGATTGTGTTGCTACTACTCACAGGCTTGTATGCCTTGCTGTACTCCCTGCTAAAGCTGGAAGACTATGCACTGCTTGCAGGAACAGCCTTATTACTGGTAATTCTCGCTGTGCTAATGGTCTTGACACGCAATATAGGTCGGGAACCAGCGTTACATCATAAAAGTGACCTGGTGGAAGATGAAATCAAATAGTCAAAAATGGTCTAAATGTCGGCGGGTGTACCTTAATATTTCAAAAATGAAATAACTGTCTGTAAGTAGGGGGTTGCGTTTTAATGCTTTCCTTGCTACGATGTGGCGATGGAAACAGTACTTATTACAGGTTGTTCGAGTGGCATTGGTTATCATGTGGCTAAAGGTTTAATGGCGCGTAATTATAATGTGTACGTCACGGCAAGAACCGATGAAGATATGAAGCGTTTAATTTCTGAAGGTTTCAAATGTTTAAAGCTGGATTATGCAGATTCTGCCAGCGTACAGGATTTTGCTAATGAGCTGATGCTATTACTTGGCACAAATTTATACGCAGTCTTTCATAATGGGGCGTATGGTCAGCCAGGAGCAGTTGAAGATTTAAACCGCGAAACACTGGAAAAGCAATTCGCGGCGAATGTGTTTGGCTGGATAGAACTGAATAACCGTTTGTTGGTAATGATGCGTCAGAATAATCGGGGTCGAATTATTTTTAATAGTTCGGTTCTAGGTTTGGTTTCTCTGCCATTTCGGGGGGCTTATAATGCGAGTAAATATGCGATTGAAGGTTTTGCTGATACCTTGCGTTTAGAGCTCTCAGATACCAACATCAAAGTTTCATTAATTGAGCCGGGGCCTATCGAAAGCCGTTTTCGTCCGAATGCATTGGCTGCCTTAAAAGCCAATGTCAATATGGAAGACAGTGTGCATCGAGATCGTTACCGCAAAACATTACAGCGCTTGAGTAAAGAAGAAAATACTGATTCATTTACGTTACCTCCCGAGGCGGTATTGGAAAAGGTGATTCACGCATTAGAGCATAAGAATCCCCAAGCACATTACTATGTCACCAAGCCAACGTATATTATGGGTACACTAAAACGTATATTACCAACCAAATGGCTGGATAAATTTATTCTTAAAGTCGCGGGTGGGGAACTTAAAGACTAACCAGAATCTTTAGGCACACGGAATAAATAATACCCATTGTGCATTTGCAAAATAGTCCCCTTTAACTGATTAATATCTTTACCTGAGTGTTTATTGAAGCGTTGAATCAATGTTAAAGCCGTGATTTTTGCGATAATGTGCGTGGCAAATCCAGCAAAAATTTTTGTATAATTTCGGCGTATTATAAACTGATCACACAATTGAGAAATAAACCGAACGCTCTATTTTGTATTGAATCTGACTGGGAAGTAGTCTAAAGAGGTTGAGTTCTGAGTCAATACCTGCGGCTTCGGCAGCCAGATTAAGGGCGATGAGTTCTTTGTCTGAGAGTTTAGTTTTTTGGTGAAACTTAAATGATATCATTATTAGATATATGAGTAACTTACCTACTAAATTTTGTTTTCTCCCTTAAATACTCTACTTTCGATGCTTTATAAAAAGCTGGGTTGGAAATTTTTTATTATATTTAACCTCTATATTTTTAGATATTGCTAATAATGTTTTGACTTGACAATCAGTATTTGCATCTACATCAAAATATTTTTTGGGTGCTTTTGCAATGCTCCAGCAACCAATTCCATGATCAAAACGTATAAATGTGGTCTCATTATTATCCCACTCGATCAATAGTGTTCTACCATGGGGTAACTCTTTAATAGGTTTTATTTTGATATTTGTTTCAAGACCAATTTTTTTCATATATGAAGATAAAACTGATGCTCTCAGGTCATTAATTTTCCACTCAGCATATAGCCCTCGAGCATAAGGTGATGGTGTTTTTTCTCCTGTAAATAAGTTAATAACTGGGTTATTCCAACTTTCACTTCTATCTTTTAAAGAGTGGATAACTTTAGAAAACAATAATAGCGACCAAGGAGAACAAATATAGCTATCAGTGTATGTAATAGCTTTAAGTTTTCTAGAGCCATTAAGAGAGTCTTTAATTATTGCACTTTCATCAATCAGTTTATTCCAGAGTTTATCTCCAAATTTTTCAAGTGGACCATTAAGTTCACTTTTTAATTCTATCTCGATATCACCTTGTTCTATTTGGGTAGATAATAGTTTCGAATCTAATTCATTAGTTTGAATTTCTTTTATTTCATTGGTTTTAATTAAATAGAAGTCATCAAATTTCCACCAGCCTTCGTTTGGGATCGTTGCATCTAGAGAATTTGTGGCAAAACTTGTGACTTTGTCACCATTAGATATTTGAGCCAAAAAGCTTCCTTTGTGAGTTGGTAATAAGTGACTTTCTAAATATGACAACCTAACACCTAAGTTTTTTAGTGCAAGCAAGTCTTCTTTGTGGGTTTCATTCATAGAATCTAAGTTATTAGTTGGTAAAACTAATTCGACAGTATGGAAGGTATTCAACCAATTTAAACAGGTTTCTTTCAAGCGGCTATCGCTTATTCTCCAATTTGTATAGGTATCATTGGTGAAAATTTTTAACTTACTATTTTCTTGATTAGAACATATTAGGATTTCACTATTTAATGGTTCTAGGCAATATTTAGACTTAACTCCAAAAACATTAGCCTCAGGTTTTATTTCTAAATAAGGTAAGATTTTAGTTATGTATTCAATAGCAACGTGTCTATTCAGTAAGTTTGTATGAAAACGAGTGTCATAACCTAATAAACACGATTGGCAGGCGCTCTCACAATCATCAGCGCACTCAAGATATTGCAAGGCCTTTAAAAACATATTTTGTATATGACGCGGGGCTGCAGATGAAAAGCCGGAACCACCACCATTTTTATCGTAAAGTACAACTCCGGCAACAGGGTAATTACAACCAAGTAAAGTGGAAGGTTTAACTGTATAGCCCATTTCCTCAGCATTGATGCCGTGTATATCTGCTAAGGCCTGCCTCAAAGCAACTGCTAAAGTCCAGCTTAAGGGGTCATTATTATGGTGTTTTATATATAGATTATCACTTGGATTTTTTAAGTACAATTCATATACATCTGTTTGATCAATTGCACCTAGATGTTGATTATTTTTGATCGCATAAGTTGCGTCAGAACCCTCGCACATAAGGCTTGATTCAGCATCTGGTCTACCCTGAAGTTTTTTATGTTCTTTTCCAGGTTGTAGATTTTCAGGGTAATCTCCATCGACTGTCATTGATTCAGTTTTTCCGCAATTTAAGCAAACAGCGAAGCCTGTCCCATGTTCCCCCGAAGTATGATTAAAAATATGTCCATGAGAACTATTGCGATAAGACCCTAACATTGGTTCAAAAAGCATATTTAACTTAGAATCCGCGGTTACCCATGGCTCTTGAGTTGGAATATACATTTGTGAACTAATATCAGTTGTAGGCGAGCTATAGAAGTCCACAGCAAACCCAATGGGCTCAATATATTCTTTTATATCCTCACTATTTAATGAAGACCCACAATCGGTACAGCAGTTTTCAAATGTTCCTAAAGTCTCATTTCCTATAGCTCCACATGAACGACAACGCCATTCAACCAACATTTTCTGAGGATCTGAATAGTCATCACCAGGTGAGAATTTATTTATCAATATTCCAGCTGAACGGTAAACAAGACCATCAATAACTACTTCTGACCCTGGCGCATATTCCCTTATTGCAATTGATATGTCTCTGCCTGGTCTTTCTCTCATCCTCATTTGATTGTCAATTCGACCAGTATTATTAACATACTTACCTAATTTGTAACTTGAGACTGAATAATTATCAAAGGTTGCAATTCCTGTAGGAAATCCATACCCCGGCAGAAATGCGCGTGACGCGAGTTCTGCAAGCAAATACTCTCCACCCATAGATTTTAAATCATATGTAAGTTTGCGTTTAAATGGGTCTTTGTCGTTAATAGATACAAGCTTTTCAAGTTCATCTTTCAGCTTTAAAAACCCAGGCAACCATTGTTCTTTAGCTTTATTAAGTGATTCAATTGAATTATTGATAATTTGCTCACGAGGGACACCAGCCAATATACTACCCCTAATAACTTGTTTTATTCCTTCATCCAAGCTTTTAGGTATGCCAGAAGGCTTATGTGCAAATGATTGAAGAAGCCTTAAAAGTTTTTCTATGGGAGACTGCCTCATATCATCATTTGTAAAAAACCACTCACAAGTGAGATTTGTAGCAGACTCTTTAATTGATAGTGTTTCCTTTAAAAAGAAAGAGAGAATTAGCGAGTTTATATGCCGTTGAACAATACGATTACTATCCAGTGTAATATAGGGTGCTGCAATTGTTGTCTTAAATGGCCATAAAGGGTCTGCAAATACACTTCGTTCATGTGGGTTATCCTTACAAATTGTAAATGACAGCGCTTGAGTTTCCCCTCGACGACCTGCTCGACCTGAACGCTGTAGATAATTCGCAGGATGAGGAGGTACATTATTCATTCCAACAACTGAAATACCTCCAATATCAACTCCCATTTCCATTGTTGTAGAGCAGTTCAGAACATTTAACCTTCCCTGTTTAAAGTCATTTTCATACTTAATAAGTTTAGAAGCAGGTTGCTGAGCAGAGTGTTCTGCTGTTCGTATAAACTTGCCACCTTCAACAATGCCATCGCTTATATCTGTCCAGAGGTTTTCTTCTCTAAGTGCTGTGATATTTTCCTGATTTAATAACCATTCTCTTATTGCCAACTTACGTTCTAGATCCGAGTTAAAACTAGACTCATCCATTTGGCATATGGACATACTAACCTCACGACAAATTATATCTTTTTTATTAGCGTTAAAGGGTAAATAGGGAGATATTCCTTTGAAAGTAGCGTCTAATAAACGGTGTGTGTAAGGGCATACCCATGCCGTCTCACACACTTTAAAAGCAATTTCCGAGCGGTCTAAATTATATTCAACAGTACCAGGTCTAGGTTTTAAGATTTGGTGTACTTCTGTTTGACTGGTTTGTTCATTTTTTTTCTGGTACCTAGCTGTAAGAGCTTTCCAAGCACTGGTCATAACACTATTTATCTGGTCTACATGTAACGGGCTTTTAATATCCAAGTTACAGGCAAAACAGAGCATCCGGATTAAGCGATTGTTCCTTCCCTTATTGATTTGTGGCCAGCGACGAATTCTTGAGCTAGTACTTTCATCTGAGTTTGGTTTTAAAACAGTTTTGGGATAAACCCTTGCTCCCATCCAATTAACCCAATCAGAAGGGATGTCAATAATTGTGTTTTCTCTTATATAAAAATCTAGCGTTACCTTAAGGAAATCAACCCAGTCACTTAGAGAAAGACCAAGTTTCTTCCATTCTTCAGGTATTTTTTTTATTTCTTGTAAAGCAGGATACTGCACAGAAACTAACCCTAAAGTCTCCATACTATTTTGTCGTTTTGGACGACGCGCAAATTCTCTGAGCAATAACATTTCTGTCAAAACCCTTGAACCACCATTTTCTGGAAATAGCTGAGGGTTAAGTCTGCTGTAATAGTCAAAAATCCATTTTTCGATATCTGGACTGGCATGGACCTTTGTAACAGTGTCGTTCCAACTAAGAGTACTTATAGTACCAAGTTGTTCTAGTTCAGTTGTTATTTCATTTGCTAACTCTTCTAGTTCTGAAGCTAGATCAGCATCTGTCTTTTTATATTTCTCTGCTTTCTCTAAATATTTACTTTGTTTGTTCTTTTTTTCTGTTAACTCATCACTATCCATCGGAGATATATTATTAGCAGTAATCCCATAGATTAAACTCCGAATACTATTCCTTTCAGAATCTTGTTGGATTTTAACTGAAATACGAGCAGTTCCTTGCCGATTATCGGTAAAGGTTATAAGCCGTTTGCCTCTGCTTGGCCTTTCGTTTGCTTTATCACTTTCATCACAGATATCAAGTAATGCTGGAATATTATTACTAATATAAAAAGGGGTTCCCAGAAGGCTTCTACGATAAAAATTAGCTTTAAAACCAGTATATTCACATTTTGTGCAGGCAAGATCACTGGTAATGATTGCATTTAAATCTAAACTATTAGCTCCTGTTGGAATTCTTTTTTGCTCAGAATCAATCGACAATGAATATGTTAAGTCTACATGAACCTTAGGAGCAAGAATAACAATATCTGCTAAATTAGGAATATCTGATTCATCATCACTTTCTTCTGTACTTTCATAATCAAGACTAAACTCATCTACTGACTCACTTTCTTTTTGAATTAAGTAACCATTATTTTCCATCGCTAATAAATGAGGTGTGTTACACTCATTACAAAACAGTAATTCATATATTGGAGCCCCACATTTACACTTTTCTTTACGCTGTGAATAGACATAACCAAAAGGCCATTCTTCAGCAAGTGCAGTACCTGTTTTTTGAGAGCAATTTTTGTCCGAGCAACACCAGAGACCGCTAAGCACTTGGTGGAATAAATGGCCTCTAACTGGCAAGAAAGCCTCTGAATCCAGCGATGGATTTTTAGTATTTGGACCAGGTTTAGAGGTATTTGAACAAACATCAACCCAAGCTAGAGTCTCAATAATTTTAGATTCATCATTGAATAATTCTTTTGCTAAGCCTGATAATTTTGAAGGAATTTCTGTTTTTGTTAATGCATTACGTAGTTTAATTGCATGCTTGTTTTCTATAAGTGCAGCATATCGTTCATTGGAAAAATGCTCTCCTTTATCAATACTTCTAATACCTTCAAGGGATAGCCCTTCAATTGCTTGTTTTGGCAGTTTTGGTACAGCACGTTTTCCTGGTACAACAACGACCTGATCTATGTTTACACCCGATAAGCTAGCTAAATACTCTTGTAGTTTCTTTTCAGCGCCTACGCCACCGATAGTTGCAGAAGTTGCGACAAAACGAACATCTTTAGCTTCAACACCAAATGTGTGCATTGTTCGCCTAAGGAGCAATGATAGTTCTGCAGCTTGTGACCCAACATAACTATGTGCCTCATCAAGGATAATCCAGCGTAGTTTTCCGTACGACTGTTCGATAATTGGATTATCTATTTGGCGCACAAGCATATATTCAAGCATTGTTGAATTCGTAACCAGCATTGGAGCTGGTGATTCTCTCATGAGTTTGCGAGTTAATATTTCATTGGGGTATTTGTGCTGTTCTGGATGTTTTCGTTCCTTAGTATTACCGTTGTAAAGACAGAATCGAAGTCCGTCATCATATGCTTCTGTCCATGATAATAGTCGTTCTCTCTGGCTGTTTATCAATGCATTCAGTGGATAAATAAATAACGCACGCACACCAATCAATGCACTTTGTTTGTCTTCATATTCCTGAACTAAATCATTCAGAATAGGGACCATAAAACATTCAGTCTTCCCAGAGCCAGTTCCACTTGTTACAACGAGGGATTTTTTTTCTTCTAAAGCGGTAGACCATGATTTCAATTGATGTTTAAAGGGATACCAGTCTTTACCAAACCTGTGTTCACCGGCATTATCCATTGCATTAACCAACGAAGCATTTAGTAAATTGCTTGATAAATTTTTCATCATCTTGTTCCCGGTTTCCCATGGGAAAGTAGATTCAAATACCGGGTCAGCTAATAATCCAAGACCTGTTTTATTAAGCTCTTGTCCTAAGTGTTTTCTTAAATGTTTATTCGTTATACCTAAAATACTTGTAGTTGCTTCGACAGATCGACGAGCAGTTTGAGTTATTAAGTCAGAATAGTGTTTATCATTTGGCATACTTATTTAGTCTCTATTTTATTTTGTGATAGCCAGCTAGAGAGGAGCCTAAAAGCTGCATTAAACCAATCTTCGTTAAAACTCTTCAACAAATCTATTTTAAAAAGTTCAACGGCATCATCGGGCCAGTCATAGTCATTACCTTTTATTGTTATCCAGGCAATTATCATGGGTAATATTACAACTGATACTTGGAATTTGTTTTTAACACGGGAAGTCAATAAGGATGTGTACTCCTCAGGTAGTTCATTTAATTTAGATATGATTAAATTAGATAACACTTCAGGCCAATGCCAATTACCACTCTGTTTTATTAATTGTTGGAATTCACTATCTAATAAGCCATCTAAACAAATAGATGAAGGTCCTTTTAAAGCTTTAAGCTCCGGAGAAGTTTTATCAAAAAGTTTAACTCGCAATATTTGTCCAATACTTAGCATGGAATCGCTCAACGATTCGATTTCATTAATTTTTTTCTCTAACAGTCTATTTATAATATTATTTTCATTTTCACCAAGAGCGATAGAAAGTTTATTTTTATATGCCATTAATGAAGCTTCCCAATCTGACAAATGAACTAACTCCCAATTAACTGGTAGTTCTTCTTCGAGTCTTGTGGTAATGCCTTTATTGTCCTGAACTAATAAACTAGCTAAAAACTTAGGTTCACTAATGGCTATTTTCCAAATATCAAAAACAACAATGGGCAAATGAGAGGTTTTATCCCACAAGTTTTTAATATACCCCCAACTCTTATGGTTAAAATCAGATGCCATTATTCTTAGTATATTACGAATAGGTTGTTCTCTTAAATTTTGTTCTTTTATTCGAACAGCTTTTTGTAAGGTGTTGATATTGTTATAGTTATCTTCAATGTCAATATAGTCTCCGATATTCCAAACTAGAGGACGAAATTTTAAATGGGAATCTTCTGTAGGGTAAACCAACCAAGGTCCAAGTTCTAAATTACTGATTGGGAGTATCCATTCTCCTGTAACAGCTCCACCACTTCTTTTCTGTTCTAACAGGATATTTGCTTGTTCTGGCTGGTTAAGAAATAAAGCACTTAACTGAGTGCCTTCTAATGTGTCGTAAGGTATTTCTATAAGTGCGTTAGTTTCTAACTTAATTGTTCCATTCTCCCAATCAGGTATCATCTCCTTCTCATAGCGATAGATTTTTAAATTAAAAAGCTCTTGGCCTTGTGACAACATTGAAATTTCTACAAATGAATCAAGAGAAGAACTTACACCCATCAGATCACTTATAGGCTCCATCCAATCATAAATAGAAAACTCTGTTACACCGGCATCAAGCCCTACGTTTTTTTGAATATATATATCTCTCAAACTTTCTGTACTTATTACGCTATCCCTTAGAGAAAATCTTAGATCTATATTACGACTTGCTCTGGTTTTACTGCTATAAACCTTAATTCGATATCCTTGTAGATCACTTAAAAACAAATGGTTAGAAAACTCACACTGCCTTTCAGTTGGGTCAAAAAGAAGAGCTCCTTTTGAGGGATAAGGGAAATTAAGTAGGATTTCTTTATGATGGTTGGTAGGCAATAAAGACACATTGACAAACATAGGAGGCAAGCCCGTAGATGCCATACATAAATTAACTTTACTGTTGTCATGGTCTATTCGTGTTGTGATATCTTCTGAATTAATATTAAATTGGTAATTACTAATTCCCTTAAATTGTAAACTCCCTTCTTCAGGGCTATCACCTGGAAGTAAACGATATAAAAACTCTTTCGGTAATATACCAATACGTCTGCGAAATAGAATATTGCCGGCATTATCTTTATGTCTTACTTCATAGCACCCTGAACCTGCCTGAGATAAAGTAGTCCAGTTGCCTCCGTTTCCTATTGGCTTTGCTTCAAGGATGCCGCCATGCTTTTTTGCAGAAGAACCATTTTCTAAATTAGTTTCGTGTAAATCAGGAATACCAATAAAAACATCACTAGGGTTTGAGCCGTAACTAAATTTCTTGCCGGAAAGCTTATATTGAATCAGCGACTTTTGTGAATCCGTAGAAAACCGGTATTGATCATTCTCAAAGTAACAATAGATTGTGCCTTTTAATTGATAAAGGTTTCCAAAGAATATCGATCCAGCTTGGTTAAGTTCAGTCAATTCATTTGCTTGTTTACAAGTAAATGAGTTCGGTATGTAAACTATGGCACTCTCTGTTTTAATTGACTGGCTAGAAGTCCCATAAAGTTTCCATCGACTATCAACCAACTTAAATAGACTAGGTACACTACAATCAACTGATTGTCCGTTAATAGGGTCTATTTCATGTATTACTTTACCAAGGGATTTAAATCGAATTCTTAATCCATTTGTTGCGAAATGATTTTCAATTTTTAAGGCTCTACCTGATAGTTTTAATAACTTCTTATCACCCTGTATTGTTGGGTACGCTCTACACCAAGGCCAAGAGTTTCCTTCAAAATCGTAGACTTCAACATGTAAATTTGAGGTAATTTCAGAATTTAAGCTAATACTTTCAAGAGATATAAAAGTAGGAATTTCAAGTAAAGCAATGAGCTCATGGTTTGCAGAGCCTGCCTTAATTAAATATCGCTCAACTTCAAAAGGGTTTTTCGTATCAATATCTTTTCTTACTTTAGACGCAACATCAACTAAGCCTCTAAGTAAAGTTCTTCCAGACTCATTGTCAATAGGGATAGGGAATATCTCCCGCCAATCAGGTTGTTTTTCATCTAGCCATTTTAAAGGTCTATCTCTGTCCATTAACTGATGAGACTGTCTGAGATGAATAACGGCCTGAACAATATCTGCAAGAATTTGGTTAATTTCTGCAGAGCGGTAGCTCTTTGGTATTAAGTTTTGATAATTGCTAATCAGTGAAGAAATGGAAATTTCTCTTGCCACATGTTTCTTTAAAACTGGTTTTAAAACATCTTCTAACCAACCCCCTGAATCTGAAAGTTGATGAAGAGGTAAACCTCCTTCTGTTGCGATTGTTCCAAGCAACTGACGGGTACCATTATTATTTCTAATATCCCTGCGCCAGCGCTGCAAACCTGTTTCGATTAAAGTATTTCGTCTATTAACCGAGAGCTCTTGAACATCTATATTTATTGTTTTAAATAAATCTGACCAACCCCATTTTCCATTATATTCACGTCGCCACCATTCAGAAGCATAAATCACAAAGGCTGCATCCCATAAGAGTAAAGTAATGATGTTGTTAACTCCGAGCAAAGCTGATAGCTTTAATGATCTAGTTAATTCATCATATTCATCATCAGTCACTCTGTATTGATATAAGGGCCTCCCATCAGGTTTATCTAGACCATGACGTTTCAATAATAAACTTACCCATTGAATAGGTTTCATGCTTTTGCCTTAATATTTTAACCCGTTGTATATTTAGGAAATAAACAAAATTAAGTAAGTTACTCATATATGAGATTATTTAATTTTACCAAAAAATTAAACTTACAAGGATATTATACACAAATTTTATCTTTGCTGAATACGATTGAATCACTTGATAGTTTTCTGAATCAAATCAGAAAACCTAAACTCTCAGATAAAGAACTCATTGTCCTTAATCTGACAGCTGAAGTCGCAGATATTAACTCAGAACTCAACTTCTTTAGACAGCTTCCCAGCCAAGTTCAATACAAAATAGAGCGTTCAGTTTATTTCTTAATTGTATGATCAGTTTATAATACGCCGAAATTATGCAAAATTTTTTGCTGGATTTACCACGCGTATTATCGCGAAAATTATGGCTTTAACATTAATTCAATGCTTCAATAAATGCTCAGGTAAAAATATCAATCACTTAAAAAGGGGCTATTTTTGTAAATGCACACGGAATAAATACTATAATGATCAAACAAGCACTTAGAGGTAGCTAAAAAAATGTTGGAATACTTATTTTTTAATCGTGAAATTGCCGATAAATTTATTACTTTTTTAAAGACAAAACCGCTTGAATGGGAAGAGTTTGTTGACCCTGCACTAAACACGATTGTTATAAAACTACCTGAAGAAATCGACGATGAACTGTGGGATGAGCTGGATGATTACCATGATCAACTTAGCCCAGAAGATCAAAAATTACTTGAGATAGCGATGGAAGACACCACCGTAGCGAATACGGCAGGTATTTATATTCAATTAGCAGGTGATAAACAAACCATCGCTCAGGTAGACCCTGATGTTATGAACCGAATGTTGGAAGTGGTTTCTATGGATGAATTTAATGCGTTTATTGAAACGATTGTCAGCAGTGTTGAAAACCCCGACGATTCTCCAATTTGCCATGTTTAATACGGATTGACCGAGTAGAAAAAATGCCCATAAGGGGGTGGATAACAGGTCTTGATAAAATTTTAATAAAAAATAAAGCGACAGGAACTAAAACAATCTGTAAAATGTCCCACTATCAGGGATGCGATAAAGTCATCCTATCATCATAGAGAATTTATTCTCAACCTTTGGGGGCGATTCTGGCTTCGACGTGGATCACGAAACCTAAGGAGCATGTAGTGCGTTTTAGTGAGCACTTAAACACTAGCTAAAAAACTTTAGTTGCCAATGATGACAACTACGCTCTAGCTGCTTAATAAGCATCACTAGACTCCTGACCTATCCTCGCCTGTAGGGAAAGTGTTCGGGATCATTTATACGGGATCGCAGTGAAGTACGTCTGGGACGGAGCTGTTAAAACTTTACCGGAATCGCTTTTTTCGACCCTGTCTGTTGGGTAGGAAAGAGTTAAACTAATAGACAGACTAAACATGTAGCGCCTTCAGATGGACTATTTGCGGACGCGGGTTCGATCCCCGCCGCCTCCACCAATAATAAAAAAATGCCTGATTTATTCAGGCATTTTTTTTGTCTGAAATTTGTGCTTATTGAGTCATAACCGTAAAGGTACAAAATTATCTTTGTGTTAAATATTATCAAATAAAAAGGGAGTCATTATACGGCCTTTTTATTTGAAAATTATCTGCCAGAAGGTTTTATAATGTGGCATTTATGGTTTAGGTTTAGAGGAGTGTATTATGGCTAATTATGGTGAAGGGGATGCGACATATAATGCGGTAGGTGGAGAGCAGGGTTTAAAAGCATTGGTTCACACCTTTTATAAAATCATGGATGAGTCTCCAGACTATAAAAAAATTCGTGATATGCATCCTAAAGATTTAACAGAGACTACCGATAAGTTATTTGTATTTTTAACTGGCTGGATGGGGGGGAAACGTGAATATACAAAAAAATACGGCCCTATAAGTATTCCCGGGGCACATGCTCATTTGGCTATTGATGAATTAGAACGTGATATGTGGTTAAACTGTATGACAGAAGCATTAATTCAGCAAGGTTATGCAGAAGACTTAATCGAGTATTTGATTATTCAACTGGGAAGACCAGCGGAGCGAATTAGGGAAGTGAGTGTGATGATGCGCCAAAAGAATATGAAAGTTCATTGAGACAATCTCAGTTTAAAATCTTTTGGGTATTAAAGCTCGGCGTTAGATTCTATTACGAAAAGAACATTCAGGATGTTCTGTAAGGCTTTGCAAAACCACCTGTGCGAGATAATTTCTGCGTTACGCGGTGCTAAAAATATGCATTTACTCCGTGCAATCTCCGCTTTCTGCCTGATTAGTTAAAAAAATGCCTGAAAGTAGGGGGGTGTGTTCTATACTTTGTAGCTTTCAGGTAATGATAATAATTGGAGAGTAGTATGGCAGTTTATACAATTACACGTTTTGCATCATCGGATATGGATAAGATGGGTCAGATTGCAGAAGACCTTCGCAGTGAGTTGGAAGGTGCAGGTGCAGATTTTATTGATTTAGTTTCATACGGTAATGGTAAAGGCGTGGTTCTTGCGCGTTACCCTGACCAGGCAGCAATGGATGCGGCAAGTGTTACGGTAAAAATGGTGTTTGATCAATTAATTGAAGCCGGTGTGGTTGATGGTGATGCGATTCATCCTCATGCGGGTGAGGTGTTTAATTCATTTTAGGATTCGTTAGCACACGTTAGTCGTTAGCACACCTTATTCGCTAACACACACAAAAAAGCCCGATAATATTCGGGCTTTTTTGTGTGCTAATTCAGCTACTGTCTGTTACTCAGAGAGTACGGCCTCAAACCCTTCAAATTGTGGTGGGCCGATTGTTGCAGGTTCTGCGGTGCTGCCGGCTTTTGAGTGGGCTTTTTTAAAGGCTTCGGACTTTGTCCAGCCTTCAAAGTCTGCATAGCTGCCCCACATGGTATGAGACGCATATAAAATATAGTCATCTTCTTCTGCACCTTTTAATAGGTGAAATGACTGAAAACCCTCTACTTCGTTTAGGTAGCTATCACGATTACGCCACATATTTTCAAAGTCTTCGGTACGATCTTTTTTTACTTTGAAACGATTCATTGCAAGATACATAATGTTATTTCCTTTAATTAAAGTTTACGTTTGGCAATGGCTATAGTGCCAGATTTTTACCTTAGGTGCGTTTACGAAAGGGTTCTGTAAAGGGAGAAAGATAGAGCTGTAATAACGATTGCTGTTGTTTTTCCCCTCGTATTTTAACACCAAAATCAAGTTTTACACCTGCCTCAGAGTAATGAAATGTTTTACCCACACGGTCCCATACAGATAAAAATACCCCAAAATTAGTATCGTAGTGTTTGGGGTCGGTTGAATGGTGAAGTTGGTGTTGTGCGGGTGAAATAAGCCACTTTTCTACTGTAGCTGGATAGCTTATTGCGATGTGGGAGTGGCGTAAGTTAGCCCCCAATATATTTAGTGCAAAGAGCAAGATATTGACACCAAAAATACTCACCAAACTGACATTAGAGCCAAAAATAAACACAAACAAACCAATACATATTCCCTGAACGATTGCACTACGTAGAGTAAACAAAACACCTTCTACAGGGTGGGTTCTAAAAATGGTGAATGGTGTGAGTGTGGTTGCAGAATGGTGAACACGATGAAAGCGCCATAAAAAGGTTGATGAGTGCAAAAGACGATGCACTAAGTAGCGACTGGCATCATCTAAAATAAATAGCACCAGTGTAAATAATGACATGATCAGCCAGACGGGCCAGTCTGTACCTGCATCGGGGTTTAGGACACGGTGTAACCATTCGAATAATACGGTTGCCACTGCAATTTGCCCAAGTAATGCAGGTGAGATAAGTGACATAATAATTTTGTTAAAAAAGAGTAAGAGGTAATCCGTTCTTGCTGACGTTGAAAGCCAGATTTTTTTAGAAAACACTTCGGAAAGTGCGGTTTTAAAGTGTTGCTGTTTAAAGAAGATCAGCCAAATAATGGCTAATAACCATGCACTGATTAAATAGCCAATAAAAACACGCTTTTGTGGATTGAAAAATATCTCGGATATTTCATTAAAGAGGGTATGGATGATGTCTAACATAGCTAGTTATAAAGCCCCTTTTGCAAGGGGCTTTATGTAAGGCTTAAAACAATAATCAGCGTTACTGATTAGTCATTTTCTGCACTTTCTTTTTCACCGAGCATTTTACTTAATGCCTGAATATCGTCAGTCACTTCGTTTTTAAGTGCTTTAAGCGCAAACTTTTCTTTCAATAGGTGTTGAAGTTTTGCCATGTGAATCATGTACTCGCCCATGCTTGTGGTTTTTGCTGTAATGTATTTGCCATCACTACCAATACCCGTTACTTGTTCACCTGTGATATTCACAGGGCTGTAACCGATTAAACGATTCATCTTCACACCAGTTTCACCAAGGTCTTTACCACCCATTTCTAGCGCTAATGCGAAGCCTTTCATTTCGCCCCAATGCTTGGCATATTTTCTGTAAGCTGTTTTGATGTCACCATCAGATTCTACAATCTTGGTGATATTCTTCAGGTCTTTATAAGTAGAACCCGCATATTTGAATATTGCCTCAGCGATAACTTTTTCCCAGTTTTTCTTAATTGTCTCGGCATACTCCATTAGCTTGCTACGTTGACCGTCACTCAGTTTTTCACCTTTAGCATTAGAGATTAACTGACGACCGTTGATGAAAGCCGCAGTAATTGTATGTAGGTAATTTGTCTTACCGCTTTTATCGGCATCTGCTGCGTAATAAGCGTGACCGTAAGTCATTTCTGTTTTTAGGTCTATCTTTCCATCAGCATTTGCATCAGCCGCTTTGAAAAATTCTTTTTTCCCCTTAGCAATACCGTAAGCAGTTTTCGCATCTAGCGCCATTGTGTTTGCTGGTGTACCAAAGTAACCAAACGCTTCATCCCAAACGTGCTCTTTACCTGTGTATGGCTTGCCTGCTTTGTAAGGCTTATCGTTAGGCTTCTTATCAGCTGCAAGTAATTCGTCCAGATAGTTATCTACAGCTTGATTGTAGAAAACCGCACCCATCACCGTTTTAGAGAATAGTTGCTTGTAATCGTAAGCTGTTAGCGAGTCGTAACCCTTGTCACTTGATGAGGCTTTATCGAGGAAAAATGATAGAACTTCTTTTCCTGTTGCATTTCCAGGCCAGCCACTAATCGCCCCTTTGTATGATTTACCTTCAAGGTTCTTACCTTTTGATAGATCCGAGATTTTAGTTTGCTTGATTGGGAAACCTGCTTTGCTAGTTGGTGCAATGATGACTCTTGCGTCGCCTTTGCCACTAAAGTAAGCCATCATTTGGGCTTTTAATTCTTCATTTGGCTTGCCGTTTGCTTGTCCGATCATCTTTTTTAGAGAGGTATGAAGGACGTGACGTGCGATTTGTCCACTGTATGATACTGATGATTTTTTATCGCCTGAATAATCTTTTACAGTGACAGGAAAGCCAGCGTATGTTTTGGGTGTTTCCGCAGTTGCGACGCCCATTGCGCCAAGCGCTATGCCTACGGTTAAAAATTGATGAATAAATTTCATTGGGGTAATACCTTTGTTTAAAAAAACTGTTTAAAGTGCAAAATCAAAGCACATCGACAATGATAATGCAAATAGTAGTTATTATCATTGTTGTGATTTGGCCGTACTTTCTATTGAGACCTTTTACTGAGACCTTTGTGCGAAGCGTATGCTGGGAGAAAAATAAGCGTAATTTCCCGGATTTTTCTAAAGGAGTGACAGGGGGATAGCCACCCCCCACCTTTGGGGCAGTTTTTTAGGTTGCTCTGGTTGGGGGTGTTAGTCTAGTGATTCGCAATGCAGTGATTCATAGGTGGTTTATCAAAGCCTTCCCATCATCTGACATTAGACAAATTGTCCTGCACACCATGCTGATGACCATGCCCATTGGAAATTAAAGCCACCAAGGTGTCCGGTAACGTCTACCGCTTCACCAATAAAATAAAGCCCTTTCACTTTTTTACTTTCAAGTGTTTTAGAGGAGAGTTCATTCGTATCTACTCCCCCTAGTGCAACTTCCGCAGTACGCATACCTTCAGTACCCGATGGGCGTAACGTCCAATGCGTGAGCTGTTGTTTGATATTTTCCAATTCCGCATCATTAAATTGCTGCATTGTTTTTTTGCTGTTGTTGCTAAGGGTGACACTGATAATGTGTTCGCAGAGCTTTTGCACAAGACGTTTAGGTAACTTGTAGTTTAATATGGTCTTTAGCTCGGCTTGTGGGTGTTCAACCTGTTGTTCTTTTAGCCATGCGAATAAATCAAAATCAGGAAATAGGTTAATCGCAATGTCATCCCCCAGTTTCCAATAGGAAGAAACCTGTAAGGCTGCTGGGCCACTAATGCCTCTATGAGTAAAGAGAATACTTTCTTTAAATGAGGGGCTTAAAGCCACCCCCCCACTTAGGGGCACTTTTTTATCATTGTGTTTAACGACACTCATTTCTACAAAGGTAGAAATGCCCGATAGGTCTTTAATAAAGGCATCGAGTGTTTCAACCGTAAACACAAAAGGGACTAAGGCAGGGGAGAAGGGAATGGTTTGAATCCCAAAGTTTTCCGCGACTTGCCGTGCAAAATCGCTAGCGCCCATTTTCGGAATAGATGGCCCACCGGTGGCGATAACCAAAGAATCCGAGGCGTAATTTTCTTCTTCACTGGCGACCAGAAACGTCTCTCCTTTTTTAATGGAAATAATCTTGGAAGATAATTGTATTGTAACGCCAGCGTCATCGCATTCGTCTTGCAGCATTTGTACCACCGCTTTTGATTTTTCATCACAGAAAAGTTGACCGAGGGTTTTTTCTGTCCAGTTCAGCCCGTGACTTTCCAGTAGCGCGACAAAATCCCACGGGGTATAACGTGATAAGGCAGATTTGCAAAAATGGGGATTATTGGATAAAAAATTATCCGCTTCGGTATACATATTGGTGAAATTACAACGACCACCTCCTGAGATAAGAATTTTTTTACCAATTTTATCTGACTTTTCCAGTATCAGAACAGAGCGCCCACGCTTTCCTGCTTCAATGGCACACATTAAACCAGCAGCACCTGCACCAATGATAATCACATCAAATCTTTTCATTATTTATTTTCATTCCAACGCTATTTCAATACTGAGCACAAGGTAATCACCTACTGTAAAGCAAAGTATTATAGAATCCATAGTATAACGATCTAAATAGATAAATGGTTGGTAGAAATATGTTGGCAAGTATAAAAGAAGATATTGCAGTAGTCTTTGAGCGTGATCCGGCAGCACGGCACACGCTAGAGGTTTTAACAACGTCGCCGGGCGTACATGCAATTATTATTCACCGTATCAGTCACGCATTATCGAAAAAAGGCTTTAAATGGCTGGCAAGAATTTTATCAAATGTGGCACGTTTATTTACCGGTATTGAAATTCATCCAGGAGCAGTGATTGGCAGGCGCTTTTTCATTGATCACGGTATGGGTGTTGTGATTGGTGAAACCGCAGAGATTGGGGATGATTGCTCTCTCTACCATGGTGTAACGCTAGGTGGCACAAGCTGGAATGCCGGCAAGCGTCATCCAACATTGGGTAATAATATCGTGGTGGGTGCGGGGGCAAAAATTCTTGGGCCAATCAAAATTAATGATGGCGCACGTATCGGCTCAAACGCAGTGGTGATAAAAGAAGTGCCAGCAAATGCAACGATTATTGGTATTCCGGGGCGTGAAGTCGTTAGGCGTAGAGACGAAGGCGAAGCGCAACGCGCAGAAGTCGCGAGTAAAATGGGCTTTGATGCCTACGGTGCGACTCAGGATATGCCTGATCCTGTTGCCAATGCCGTCAATAGAATGCTGGATCATATCCATAAAATGGATGATCGTATGGATAAAATGTGTGCCCAGTTGCGTCATCTAGGTAGTGAAATTGACTTTGAGCCATTACCAGGCTTAACAGATGTTGAGCTGGGTGATTGTGGCGAAGCTAAAGATAAATCAAAAAAGCACAGTGAGGCACAAGCGCAGGCCGTAAAAGAAGATTCTACAAAAAGGGACACGGTACAAAAATAAGCATGATGCAGTACCTCAGTTTTATCTAAAAGCATTCTATGAGACCTTTAGTAAAGCCTTTGTAACAAGGGTTTGTGGCATATCATTAAAATACAGTATAAGCAGTGGTAATACTTGACTATATTAATCGGGTATTCTACTATCGCGCTCAAATTAAGAGGGGGAATAAAAGCTCTTGATTAAAACCCCAGCCTTTTATTGAAGTCGATTATCTGATTTTCAATTCGAGATGTGAAATAGGAGGACAGAGATGAAACTTACAACAAAAGGGCGCTATGCAGTTACAGCAATGCTGGATTTGTCATTAAATAATGATAACGGCCCTGTTTCCCTGTTAGAAATTTCAGATCGCCAAAGTATTTCATTATCTTATCTGGAGCAACTTTTTTCTAAGTTACGTCGGCAAGGTTTAGTGAAAAGTATGCGCGGTCCAGGCGGTGGGTATAGCCTTAGTAAACCCCCAGAAGAGATTGCGATATCCAGTATTATTATGGCCGTGGATGAAAATCTGGATGTCACCAATTGTGGTAATGCCAAAGGTGGTTGCAGTGAGGACAATAAGCGTTGTTTAACGCATAATTTGTGGCTCGATTTGAGTCACAGGATTCAGTCATTTCTTGATGATATTTCATTACAGGACATGATGGACAAGAGTGAAGTGATTGAGGTTGCAGCAAGACAGAATTCAAAACAGAAGGCGGCACGAATTAATTTGCCAGATTCAATTTAGAGATACGCTTCATGCAAAGGTCTTAAATAATCTTAAATAAATAAGTGATCTTTAAATACACGATAAAACATTATATAAATAAAACAGTTGCTTCTTACACGGTTGCTACTGTGATAAAACAGCGCAAGAACTAATAGGATAAAAAATGAGTAATTTAATCACCCCAATTTATATGGACTATTCAGCTACCACGCCGACTGATCAGCGTGTTGCAGAGAAAATGGCTCAATATTTAACTGTTGATACTGCGTTTGGCAATCCTGCCTCTAGCAGTCATTCATTTGGTTGGGAAGCAGATGAGGCAGTCAAAGCAGCCCGTAAAGATGTGGCTAACCTGATTAATGCCGACCCTCGTGAAATTATTTGGACAAGTGGTGCAACGGAGTCTGATAACCTTGCGATAAAAGGTGCAGCACACTTTAATACACGCAAAGGCAAGCACATCATTACGATGAAAACTGAGCATAAAGCGGTGCTTGATACCTGTCGTCAATTAGAGCGAGAAGGATTTGAAGTAACGTATCTTGATCCAAAAGACGATGGTTTGCTTGACTTGGATGTACTTAAAGCAGCGATTCGTGACGATACAACGGTTGTTTCAATCATGCATGTCAATAATGAAATAGGCGTTATTCAAGATATTGCTGCAATCGGTGAAATTTGTCGTGAGAATAAGATTATATATCATGTCGATGCGGCACAAAGTGCAGGTAAAGTGCCTATTGACATGGAAACACTTAAAGTTGATTTAATGAGTTTCTCAGCACACAAAGTATACGGCCCAAAAGGTATCGGTGCACTTTATGTTCGTCGTAAACCCCGTGTTCGTATCGAAGCACAAATGCATGGCGGTGGACATGAGCGTGGTATGCGTTCAGGTACATTGGCTACACACCAAATTGTGGGTATGGGAGAAGCCTTCCGTATCGCTAAAGATGAAATGGCAACTGAAAATGATCGCCTGTTAATGTTACGTAATCGTTTATACGATGGCTTCAAAGATATGGAAGAAGTCTATGTAAACGGTGATCTTGAGCAACGGGTTGCAGGTAATTTGAACATCAGTTTCAACTTTGTTGAAGGTGAGAGCCTAATGATGTCATTGAAAGATATTGCGGTATCTTCAGGGTCTGCCTGTACCAGTGCGTCACTTGAACCAAGCTATGTATTACGTGCATTAGGGCGTAACGACGAGCTTGCACATAGCTCATTGCGTTTTACTCTTGGTCGATTCTCAACCGTTGAAGAAGTAGATTACGCTATCAAACAAACGCGTGCAGCAGTAGAAAAACTGCGTGCACTTTCTCCTCTTTGGGATATGTATAAAGACGGCATCGACTTGAATACGGTTGAATGGACCGCACACTAACCAATAGGAATCATAACTAGGCGTCGATATTATTTATTGCGCTATTGCGTAGTGTTAATAAATAGTTAAGTCGAATAGTTAAATAAAAGAATTTAAATAAGGTAAGCAATCATGGCATACAGTGAAAAAGTTATAGATCATTATGAAAATCCACGTAACGTTGGCGCAATGGATAAAGATGCGCAAGAAGTAGGAACAGGCATGGTTGGCGCTCCAGCTTGTGGTGACGTAATGAAATTACAGATTAAGGTAGGTTCTGACGGCATCATTGAAGATGCAAAATTCAAGACTTACGGTTGTGGTTCTGCTATTGCCTCATCTAGTCTTTTGACTGAATGGGTAAAAGGTAAATCACTGGATGAAGTTCAAGCAATCAAAAATACGGATATTGCAGAAGAGTTGGAATTACCACCTGTAAAAGTGCACTGTTCTGTTTTAGCAGAAGATGCTATCAAAGCAGCAATAGCAGACTATCAGTCTAAGCAATAGAAGGCTTTGATAAACCTTCCGATAGTTTTTAACTAGCGTTTAGGTACGATTAAAAGATAGTAAGGATTAGATTATGGCCATTACATTAACCGACGTTGCAGCAGATCGAGTAAACACCTTTTTAGCCAATAGGGGCAAAGGTGTTGGCTTGCGTCTGGGAGTGAAAACACATGGGTGTTCTGGTATGGCGTATGTGATGGAATTTGCTGATGAAATCAAAGAAACAGACAAGGTTTTTGAAGATCATGGCATCAAAATCATTGTAGATCCCAAAAGTCTGGTTTACCTTGATGGAACTGAAATGGACTTTGCCAAAGATGGTTTAAATGAAGGTTTTAAATTTTCTAATCCAAATGAAGCGGGTGCCTGTGGCTGTGGCGAAAGTTTCACAGTCTAGTATCTCAGTAAATATCCACCCCCCTACTTATGGCCGTTTTTTTGTATTGTCTTAATACGACTAATGGGCTGCCTCAAACAGTAAAACAAGACACATTAGACTCCGCGAAAGACCATGCTCGATTTTAAACAAAGCTATTTCGACCTATTTAATCTGCCCGAGGATTTTCACATTGATTCTGCGGCACTTGCTCATGGTTTTCGTGAATTACAGGCAAAATATCATCCCGACCGTTTTGTAAATAGTGATGAGCAGGAACGACGGCTCGCCGTACAAACCACTGGTTTCATCAATGAAGCCAATGAAACACTAAAATCACCTCGATTACGTGCACGTTATATGTTGCAGCAAAAAGGGGTTGATTTTGATGATGAAGTTGATACCACCAGTGATGGCTTATTCTTGATGCATCAAATGGAAATGCGTGAAGCATTAGAAGATGTTGCCCATGCTGAAGACCCACTTGCCTGTGTTGATACGATTGCAAAAGATGTCGATGCTCAGATGAGTGCATTGAGGGAGGATTTTGTTGAACATTTCACTGCAGAAAAATATGCTGAAGCGAAAGAAGACGTATTAAAGATGAAGTTTTTTGAACGTTTACATCAAGAAGTAAAAACGTTGACAGAAAAGCTCGAAGATGAAATGTTCTAATGCTTAGAATATGTTTCTTCTAGTACCTAAAACCTGAAATAGATTAGAATCCCCGCATTATGGCACTATTACAAATATCCGAACCCGGAATGTCTACCGCTCCTCACGAGCATCGTCTTGCTGTGGGGATTGATTTAGGCACGACCAATTCACTAGTCGCGAGCGTGCGTAGTGGTGTGGCAGAAATTTTACCTGATTCAGAAGGGAAGGCATTATTACCTTCCGTTGTGCGTTATCTGGAAAATGGTGACACCGAAGTTGGACATCTAGCGCAAGCACATCAATTAGAAGATTTACACAATACGATTTCCTCAGCCAAACGCCTGTTAGGTCGTGGTATTGATGATTTAAAAACATTGGGCGGAAGCCTGCTATATACGTTTGCTGTTGATACGGAATCGAACGTACCCAAAATTAAAACAGTGGCGGGTGATAAAACAGCAATCGAAGTATCAGCTGAAATTCTCAACACACTGAAACAACGTGCAGAGAAGGCGCTGGGTGGAGAACTAAAAGGAGCTGTGATTACCGTTCCTGCCTACTTTGATGATGCTCAACGACAAGCCACCAAAGATGCTGCACAGCTTGCTGGTTTAAACGTATTCCGTTTATTGAATGAGCCAACCGCCGCCGCTGTCGCGTATGGGCTGGATCAAACGGATGAGTTATCAGAAAAAATGATCGCCGTTTACGATTTAGGTGGCGGTACGTTTGATATATCGATTCTAAAGCTGAATAAAGGGGTTTTCGAAGTCATGGCAACGGGCGGAGATTCTGCACTCGGTGGCGATGATTTTGACCACGCTATTGCAGAATGGATGCTAGAAGAAGCCTTATTAGAAGAAAGCCACAATAGCTATATTCATCGTCAGGCGATGATTGAAGCACGGCGAGTAAAAGAAGCACTTACAGATACTGATGAAGTCACTGTCAGCTTAGAAGATTGGCAGGGTTCTTTAAGCCGTAGTCAGTTTAATGAGAGGGTTGCACCACTGGTTAAAAAGACCTTGATGGCGTGTAGACGCGCATTGCGAGATGCAGGTTTAGATAAAGAGCAGATTCACGATGTTGTGATGGTGGGTGGCTCAACCCGTGTTCCAGTGGTGCGTGAAAAAGTTGGCGCATTTTTTGATCAACCCCCACTGGTTGATATTGATCCAGATGAAGTAGTCGCAATAGGGGCGGCCTTACAGGCAGATGTTTTGGCAGGTAATAAGCCAGATACTGAAATGCTACTGCTGGATGTGATTCCACTTTCACTTGGCTTGGAAACCTATGGTGGTTTGGTAGAAAAAGTCATCGCCAGAAATACCACCATACCAATTACACGTGCTCAGGAATTTACCACGTTCAAAGACAATCAAACTGCGATGACGGTGCATATCTTACAAGGTGAGCGTGAAACGGTTGAAGAAAATCGCTCATTAGCCAAGTTTACCCTTAAAGGTATTCCGCCGATGGTAGCGGGTGCAGCGCGTATTAAAGTTACGTTTCAGGTTGATGCCGATGGACTTTTGAATGTTCAGGCAGAAGAAGAAACTACGGGCGCGAAGGCAGGCGTAGAGGTAAAGCCTTCATACGGGCTGACCGACGTGGAAATAGAAGCCATGATTCGTGCCTCTATGGAAAATGCTCAGGCTGATATGGAAGTACGCAAACTGCGCGAACAGTTAGTTGAAGCAGACCGTACCTTGGAAGCACTTGATTCAGCAATGGCTACGGATGCAGAAACCCTGCTCAATGACGAAGAAAAGAACACCTTATTAGTGGCACGATCAGCATTAATGGAAGCAAAACTCGCTGGCAAAAATGCCGATACTGTGAAGGCTGCCATTAAAAACATGGAAAAAGTAGCAGAATTTTACGTGGCTCGCCGTATGGACGACAATGTAAAGAAAACCATGGCAGGTCATAGTGTTGAAGAGTTTAACCGCTAAGAGTTTAACCATTAGAGAACAGAACGTTCTAGAGAATTAGAAAATGCCACAAATTATATTTTTACCTCACGAAGATTTATGCCCAGAAGGGGCAGTCGTTGAAGCAGAACCTGGTGTAACGCTTTGTGATGTAGGTTTAAAAAACCATATTGATATCGAACATGCCTGTGAGAAATCCTGTGCCTGTACAACGTGTCATGTTTACGTGCGAGAAGGCTTTGATTCTTTAGAAGAGGCGACAGATTTAGAAGAAGACTATCTAGACAAAGCATGGGGCGTAGACCCAGATTCACGTTTAAGTTGTCAGGCAAAAGTTGGGAATGAGGATTTAGTCGTCGAAATTCCAAAGTACACCATAAATATGGTCTCTGAAAACCATTAATTGATGGTTTTATCGCCGCTGTTTGTCTCAAATAGCACCCCCCCACTTATGGGCACTTTTTTACATTGGAGGATTTAACATGCAGTTGAAATGGACAGATACATTAGATATCGCGATAGAACTTGATGAGGCTCACCCAGAGGTTGACCCTCGCTATATTCGTTTTACCGACCTTCATACATGGGTTTGCGCCTTAGAAAATTTTGAAGATGACCCTGAAAAATCTAATGAGAAAATCCTCGAATCTATTCAGATGAACTGGATTGAAGAAAAAGAATAATCAACGCTAATCACCATTGCACTATATTCAACAGCAAAATACCCAGAAAATTTTTGTAAAAAACTGCCTATAAGTAGGGGGGTGGCATCCATGATTTCATCAATACGTGTTGCAACGATTATATGAATAAAGTCACCGAATTAGATGAATTTACTATCCACGATGTTCTACCAGAACAAAGTGGCGTTGCACTGATATTTTTCTCTGGCCCGCATTGTGCATCGTGCCATCATTTAAAATCATTACTGAATAGCGAATACCAGAAATTCCTTGATTATTTTGGGCAGTTTTCAGCCTTTGAAATAAAGGCAGATAAAGCCGCTGCGTTGGTGAATGAATTTGGTGTATTTCATCTGCCCAGCCTGTATCTTTACAAGGACGGGGCATACCACTGTGAATTACAGGTCGAGGCGATTACCTCCAAACTTATCGAAGCGATTGAACTGGCGTTAAGCAAATCCGCCGAAGAAGAGCCTTAATAAGAGAAACCTTATAAGCTACTGGCTATCTTCCGTACGCTTTTTTAAACGCACATAATGTTCCGCGGAATAGGGTAAATACTCTTTTTCTTTATCTGTTAGCTTACGCACTTTTCTTGCCGGATTACCCACCCAAAGATAACCACTTTCCAACACTTTTCTAGGGGGAACAACACTGCCTGCCGCAATCATGGTTTCTTCTTCAACCACTGTACCATCCATAACGATAGCACCCATGCCAACAAGAACACGGTCTCTAATTTCACAGGCGTGTAACATTGCTTTGTGGCCAATGGTGACATCATCACCAATCACTAAGGCATACCCCTTTTGTGCTGCCCCAATCTTTTTACTGTGTTCATTAGGTGCGTGCGTCACATGCAATACAGAAGCATCCTGAACATTGCTCCGCTTACCAATCTTAATAAAATTCACATCGCCACGAATCACTGTCATCGGCCACACTGAACTGTCCTCACCAATCTCAACCTCACCACTAACCAGCGCCGTTTCATCAACATAAGCCGTAGGGTGAATATTGGGTAAATGTGCTTCAAATTTTCTAATAGTCATGGTGTTTATTATTCCTGATAACGCCGCTAAAAAGAAGTTTTAAAATAAATGCCTGAAAGTAGGGGGGTGGACAATGCTATATATTCTGTCTATTTTTTGCTATCAAACACAACAGAAACACTCAGTCCGGGCTTGTTGTCGTTGAAGTGGATTTCTGCACCGTGTAGATCGGCAACGGCTTTGACGAGGCTGAGTCCGAGTCCGTTGCCTTCGGTACTTCTGGCGCTGTCCAGGCGATAAAAACGTTTTAATACTTGTTCGTGTTCTGCCTCTGGAATGCCGGGGCCATTATCGCTGACGGTGACTTCAATTTGTTGGCCGGATTTGCTTTCTTTGGCAATGGCTTTGAGGCTGACTAAACCCTTTTCTGGTGAAAATTTGATGGCATTATCTAGCAGATTGGTAAACAGTTGTGCAAGGAGTTGTTTGCTGCCGTTTAAGGTGAGTGCTTCATCTGCTTGATACTCCCATTGCAAACCTTTTTCGCTGGCGACGACTTCGTATAATTCGGATAAGTCATCCAGCAGTGTTTTTAATTGAAACGGTTCCCAGTGTTTGCGTGAATTACCTGATTCAATTTGGGCAATGCTTAATAAGGAATTAAAGGTTGAGATGACATTATCAATATCGGCAATGGTGTCTTCATTAAAGTCTGTGAACTCTGTGTCACTCATGTTTTTGTTGCGTGCTGATTCAAGGCGATGACGAATACGGTTTAAGGGGTTGCGTAGGTCATGGGCAAGATTATTGGTGACTTGTTGTATGCTTTGCATGAGTGCTTCGTTACGATCTAACATGCTGTTTAATGACAGGCTCAATCGGTCTATTTCATTGTTTCGTGAGGTGACAGGAATACGATGAGAAAGATCACCTTCGATAATATTATCGGCGGTATTGGTGACGACATTGATACTTTTCAGCATTTTACGTGCCATTAAACTGCCGATAAGGGTCGATAAGGCAAAGATGATGGAGATTGCAATTAAAATGGCTTTAAAGAGTTGATCCAGTAGGCGTTGGGTTTCTTCCAATTCTGCGCCGACTAATAACTGATAGCCACCTGGAAGCAGGGTGAGTAAGACGCGGATGGTTTCATCGGTAGAGCGATCATTGACGTAATCGACAATGTCACTTAACGGAATACTGGCGAAGGTTTTATTGCGTTTGGTGATGGTATCTTTATTAACAGGAATAAAAGATTTGAGATCCAGTTTGCTTTCGTGAATAAGGGCGTAGATATAGAAAGGTCGGCCTTCTTTTTTATTGTAGATTTTAATATCTTCAAGCAGCCCTTTAACGGCACGTTTTTTGTAATTTTCCAGCAGTATATTGGTTTCTAGCGTTAGGCGATGATCAATTTGGTGCTGGATTTGGGTTTCTGCGACTTTATAAACGGATAATAGTGCAACCGCCGCTATCAGGCTGAATAAAACGGCATAAACCAAGGATACTCGAAATACCGAGGTATTTAGAATACGACGAAATACACTCACTGTGGTGAACTGTTATTATCAAGTTCGGGCGCTGTCAGAATATATCCTGAGCCACGAATGGTTTTTAATAATGGTACATCGTAGTCTTTATCAATTTTGGCGCGAATACGGCTGATATGCACATCAATCACATTGGTTTGTGGGTCAAAATTGTAATCCCAGACTTTTTCTAACAGCATGGTGCGCGTAATGACTTCACCTGCGTTGCGCATAAGTGTTTCGAGCAAGATGAATTCTTTGGGTTGTAAATCAATCACATCATTACCGCGAGTGACTTTGCGCTTGAGTAAATCCATTTTTAAATCATGGACCTGTAATTGATTCACCTCCTGATTGGGCTGCGTGCGTCTCACTAACGATTGTAGACGCGCAAGTAATTCACTAAAGGCATAGGGTTTGACCAGATAATCATCGCCACCTGCTTTTAAGCCTTCGACACGTTGATCCACATCACCTAGTGCGCTGAGAATTAAAATGGGTACATTAAAACCTCTGCCTCGTAGTTGTTCAATAATGGATAAACCATCCAGATTCGGTAGCATACGGTCGATGACTAAAGCATCGTATTGATTGGTCATTGCCTGCGCTAAGCCTTTTTCACCATCAGGCTCGTGGTCTACCATGAAACCACTCTCCTGTAGTCCATTCTGAATGAACTTGGCAGTTTGGATGTCGTCTTCGATAATTAATATTTGCATAGGTGGAATAGTAGTCTGCTGTTACATACGCAACAACGTTAAAAGTGGAATATTAACAATAATTAATCTACTGGCGAATAATTGGTAATGTTGTTTATTGTACATTGTACTCATGGTTAATGACTAGCAAACCCGGTGATAACTTCATTTAGGGTATTTAATCCAGAACCTAGTTTTCTTAAAAATTAAGTACTGGATTTTAGTGATGAATACAATGGCAAAAGATAAAGGACAACATAATATGAAAGATAGAGACAGCAAGGGTATCAATAAGGATATCAACAAAGACACTGCACTGCTTAATAAAATAGGGACGGGGGTTGCTGTTACTCAAGCCGTGCAATCAGAAGGGATAAAGAAGCATAAGTTCAGCCTGACAATGGGACTGTTAGCGACAGCAATGGGTGTTTATATGCTTTCATCAGCTCCGCTTTTTGCGGAGTCGCCCAAGGCTACCGTGCCACAGACTGTGGTTGGAGGAGGATTACCAGAACTAACGACGATGATTAAAAACAACCGGAGTTCGGTTGTCAGTATTACAGTAAAAGCAAAAAAGAGTCAGGCGGTGAAGCATTTTGGCCAATTGAATGAAAGACAACTACAGCGCCTGCCAAAATACTATCAGGACTTATTTAAAAATCTACCAAGACAACCGCCATCACCTGATTACGGGAGTCGCAGAGCGCAGTCTTATGGTTCGGGTTTTATCATTTCTGAAGATGGTTATGTCGTCACCAATGCGCATGTTGTCGATAATGCCGGTGAAATCACGGTTAAGCTCGATGATAAACGTGAGCTAAAAGCAAAAACAGTGGGTGTTGATGAACTGAGTGATATTGCCTTATTAAAAATTGAAGCAAAAGGACTTCCTACCGCATCGTTTGGTGATTCGGATAAGTTGGACGTGGGGCAGTGGGTGGTTGCAATTGGCGCTCCCTTTGGTTTGGATTACACCGCCACGCAGGGTATTGTGAGTGCATTATCACGTAGTTTGCCTACAGATACTTATGTGCCCTTCATCCAAACCGATGCCGCGGTAAATCCAGGGAATTCAGGTGGGCCATTGTTTGATTTAAATGGTCAGGTTGTGGGGGTAAATTCACAAATTTATAGCCGTAGCGGCGGTTATATGGGGGTATCTTTTGCGATACCTATTAATATTGTGAAAAATGTCACAGATCAACTCAAGACATCTGGAAAAGTTAGCCGAGGCTGGTTGGGTGTTGGTATTCAGGGGATTAACGAAGACCTCGCTGAATCACTGGGTAGAAAAGATACAAAGGGATCTTTAATTAGCAGTGTCGTTCCTGCTAGCCCTGCTGATAAGGGGGGCTTGCAAGCGGGTGATTTAATCCTGAAATTTGATAATAACGTAGTAGAAAAAGTGAACGATTTGCCTTTATTGGTGGGAAGTACGCCAATAGGAAAAAAAGTGCCTGTGGAGATTGTGCGAGCGGGTAAACTGAAAACAGTTGATATTACCATCGACAAACTTAAATCCAAGGATGATCCTGAGGAATTGGCAACGCTAGAAAAAGGGTCATTAGGTGTTATGGTGGTCGATTTAACGGACACAGAAAAAGAAAAGCTGATTACTAAAAATCAAGGAGTGAAGATTGCTAAAGTACTCCCTGATTCGGCAGCAGAAAATGCAGGTATGCGTTCTGGCGATATTATCCTCAGCGTAGGTGGTAAAAATATTGCGAGCCCTGCTGAGCTTAAACAAGTCATCAGCAAAGCGAATACCGATAAACCACTGGCTGTTTTATTGATGCGAGGTGATCAGGCATTGTTCGTTGCGGTACATTTAAATTCATAACTCTCCTTATGATGTTTTAGCTTGTTGTTAGCAAGTAAGTAAGTTGTACTGTTTGTCAGTACTGTACTAAGGCACCCAGTTTGGGTGCCTTTTTTATTAGAGAATCTTTTGTGGTGGGCCTTGTCGATAATCAGATTAAAAAGAGTTAGATTGCAGAAAGCTAAAAATAGAGAAAGGCACCCCCCTACTTATAGGCCGTTTTTTATCCATCCTATCTCTTTTTGCAAAGGTCTCTGATAAGGTATCTCGCTGGATGAAGGTATTGCAGCATCAATTTTTCTGCCGCTGTTAAAGGTTGTTGGGTAATGAGCGGAGTAATGAGGTTGGTGAGTAGTTTTGCACAATAGCCCGCCGTGGTTAAACCACGAGAACCTAATCCCGCCAGTACAAATAAACCTTGTTGATATTCAGCCTTAGGGTATTTCTTCCATTTTTTGCCGTGATGCAAATCGTTATAATGTGCCTGATAAAAATCCCAATCAGGGAGTGCGCCTGTGTAGGGAAAGCGGTCGGGGGTTGTGAGTCGTACTGCTGCGTGTGCGCTGTGTGTATCACGCAGTGATTCGGCAAACTCAGGTAAATACCGGGTTAATTGGTCGAGGTTGTCTGCATCCGCTTGTGCTGTCATTTCTGTTTGTGCCTTGTTTCTTTCGAAGCTTGCACCAAAGGTATGTTGCTTTGTTATGGTATCGGCGGGTGTTAAGTAGCCTTCGTGACCTATAACGGTCTTGAGCTTTGTGGAAAACTGACTGGCATTTCCCCGTGTTGTTTGACCTGCGACAGGCATACAGGGTAAGTATTGTGTTTGCTTAAATTGTGTTAACTCTTTGCCATTTGCAATAATTACTACGTTTGCTTGCGCGATTGAGTGATGATTTTCATCCAGTACATGCCAAAGATTTTGCTGTTTTTGTAATTGTATTGCGGTGCTTGCGAGTAGTGTGGTGTGCTGATTGTTTTTGCTGAGTACCTCATGCATTAGTACCTCGCAAAAGTGAGCAGGATTAATCCATCCTGCTTGTGGAAAATAACTGGCTTTATAATCTAGGGGAATATTAGCCACTCTGCTACTTTCTTTCTCATCAATAAGCTGTAAAAAGTGGGGGCTGAAATTGCGTGCTTTTAGTGCTTGCCAGCGTTTTTCTTCACGTGGATTGTGGCTGAGTTGCAACATGCCGCAGTTATGCCATTCCAAACCTTGTTTTGTTAGATGAGCCAACTGCTTTAGGGTGTAGTAAAAACTCTGCGTATAAAAATCCTCTCCAATACTGGGTTTGGCGGTCATTTTGGGTGAAATAACCCCCGCTGGATTGCCTGAGGCTTCACTTGCAATTTTTTGCTGGCGCTCTATCAGGGTGATGTTCCAGCCTGCTTGAGCCAGATGCCAAGCCATTTGACAGCCTGCAATGCCAGCACCAATGATGACGGCGTGTTTCTGCTGCCAGTTATTCTTTGGGTAGTGAAACCATGCGGGTGTTTGTGTTGCGTTTGACATTTTTATCCGTCATATCTCTTTGTGCAAAGGTCTCCATTAAAAAACCCCATGAAAGTAGGGGGGTGGCTTTGGTCTATTGTGTCTCGTTTAAGATCGTATGCCTACCCCATTTTGTAATAGTCGATAAGCCGTAAAATATAACACCACAATAAAGATAAGGATGATTGAAAAACTCAGCACAGGATTGATATCTGAAATGCCTAAAATACCATGACGAAAACCATTGACCATATAAAATACGGGGTTTGCTAAAGATACATTCTGCCAGAAATCAGACAGTAAACTGATGGAGTAAAATACGCCACCAAGATAGGTTAGTGGAGTAATCACAAAGGTGGGGATGATACTAATATCATCGAAAGATTTGGCATAAATGGCGTTAATAAAGCCTGCAATGGAAAACACCATCGAAGTCATTAGTACAATTAAAATAGTGGTAACAGGGTGCTTAATATGTAATTCAGAAAAGAGTAGAGACACTAGAGTAACAATGATTCCAACGGCTAAACCTCGTGCCATGCCACCGCCAATATAGCCTAATAGAATAATGTGATTTGGTACTGGAGAAATCAGCATTTCCTGTACATGACCATGCATTTTGGCACTAAAAAATGCCGAAACTACATTGGAGTAGGAGTTGGTGATAACCGACATCATAATCAAGCCGGGCGTGATGTACTCGATATATTTGAAGCCTCCCATAGTACCAATTGCGCTACCAATTAAATTACCAAAAACCACAAAGTATAAAGTCATGGTAATGGCAGGTGGAATCAGTGTTTGTAGCCAGATTCGCGAGAAGCGCAAGACTTCTTTGGTGAAGATGGTTTTGAATGCGGTTAGGTTTCTATAGCTATTCATGATGTTGTTGATGTCGTGTTGTTTGTTTTGCTATTCGTTGTATTTGTATTTTTTGAGTCGGATGATTGCTTAGCCGTGCTTTGTTGTGTTTTACCATCCTCTACCAGATTCATAAATAATTCTTCCAGTCGATTGGTTTTATTACGCATGCTATAGACGCGAATATTATGTTCGCTAAGCTTTTCAAGAAGAAAATTCAAGGAGCGGGATTTATCTAAATCAACTTCTAAGGTATTGGCATCTTGCTGGCGCAAGGTGACATCTTCAATTTCAGGCAGCACAGCAATTGGCTCTTTAATATCAAGAACGAAGGTTTCTATGGTTAAGTGTGAGAGCAATGCTTTCATACTGGAATTGCGAATGACTTCACCGTGATTAATAATCGCAATGTTCTGACACATGCTTTCTGCTTCTTCCAGGTAATGTGTGGTTAAAATAATGGTTGTTCCCGATTGGTTGAGCTGGGTGAGAAATTTCCACATAGAGCGACGAATTTCTATATCCACCCCTGCTGTTGGCTCATCTAATATAAGCAATTTGGGCTTATGGAGTAAGGCTCTGGCAATCATTAGGCGGCGTTTCATTCCGCCTGAGAGTTGATTGGCCTGGTCGTTGCGCTTATCCCAAAGATCAAGGTGCTTGAGTAATTCTTCCGCCCGTTTGAGTGCGGTGCTTCGTTTTATACCGTAATAGCCTGCCTGATTAATCAGTATATCTATCACGGGTTCCCATATATTGAAGTTAAATTCTTGGGGGACTAGGCCAATATGCTCCTGAACTTGTTCGCGCTGGGTATCCAAATCATAACCAAAGACTTCGACACTTCCTGAGGTTTTGTTCACCAAGGAACAAATAATACCGATGGTGGTTGATTTTCCTGCACCATTTGCGCCCAGCAAGGCAAAGAAATCACCTTGCTCGACTTGCAGGTCTATGCCTTTGAGGGCATGCATATTTTTGCCATAGGTTTTCTGTAAATTGGTTATTTTAAGCGCAGGTTTCATAGTATTTGTTAGGCTAAGTGTTACTGAATAAGTCGAATCATGTGGTATCTTATCCGACAATAGAATTTAATAATAAGAAACCATTTTTGTTAAGGGCTATTACGGGGTGATTGCATGACGATTCTTTTTAGATATTGTTAGTGTAACGATAGAATCTGGAATCTATTTTAGAGACCTTTGGAAATAAATACAGGAAAATGAAGAACGATGGGGCAATCGTCTGAATGGTTTGTTTATATGCTGCGCTGCGCGGATAACAGTCTTTATACAGGTGTGACGACTGATGTCGAGCGGCGCTTAAAAGAGCATAATGAAGAAAAAGCAGGTGCAAAATATACTAGAGCAAAACGCCCCGTTGTTATGGTGTATGAGGAATCAGCGGAGTCTCGATCGGCTGCGTGTCAGCGGGAATATCAATTAAAGAAATTGAAAAAGCATGAGAAAGAATCACTTGTTAATACTTATCATGACTCATTAAAAATAAGCTAATGCGCCTTTCTGTTGTCCGGCTGTTATTTGAATTATCATTAAAACTATCATCTACAACCATAGTTCATAGGTCCTAGTTAAATAGGATAAAGCCACCCCCCACCTTTGAGGGCATTTTTTATCCCTCAGAACAAATAGTTATTCCGCAGGATAGAGGCTACCTTGTGAAAGTAATTGCTGAAAAAGTGCCTTGAATGCTTTGATTTTAAATAAGGATGTCAGTGAATCATGTGTATAGTAAAAGTTTTCACACAGCTCTTGTATCGCCGGTTTTGTACTTAAAGGCAGTTCCAGATGATTGCCAGTGGCGAATAAATGAATGGCATCGGGGGCTTCGGTATAGGCAATGCGTAGCCAGCTTTGGCGTTCATAATTCTGATTTTCTAGTAATTCCTCAGTATAGTCATCCGTGATTGCTTGCTCTCCACGCGTTTCGGTAAGGTATTTGCCGATAAAAATAGGTAAGGAGGATTGTTGTTTTTCAATGGCAGAAATAATTTGTGCTGTCAGTTTTTGCATATCATCTGCACTAATTTCCCCAGGGTTGTCTTGCAGACTTCTGCCTGCATCTTGGAAGCGTGCTGTTATTTCAGGGTTTGCTGTTTTGCTATCCGCATCGGCAAAGGATTCTAGCCAGCTTTGCGTCATTTCTAATGTGCTGGGTGCGCGAAATCCAACAGAAAAAGTAAAACACTCGCCTTCAGCTATTCCGTAATGTGGCATATTGGGCGGCAAGTAAAGCATGTCTCCCGCTTCCAGAAGCCATTCTTCATCCGTTTCAAAGGTTTCGAGTATGGCGAGTGGAAGGTCTGGAATAAGGGCTTTTGGGTAGTCGGGATTGGTATTGACTTTCCAGCGGCGTTTGCCTTCGCCCTGTATCAGAAATACATCGTATTCATCGGTGTGCGGTCCTACGGAGCCTTGGTCGGCAGCATAACTCACCATTAAATCGTCAATACGCCAATCAGGTATAAAACGAAAGGGCTCAATCAGGTTGCCCAATTCGGGGACGTATCTTTCCAGATCATTCACTAGAAATGTCCAGTGGGTATCTGGGGTATTAATGAAATCTTCATCACTCAATGGTGAGTGTTTTGATGTCCAGGGTTTGAAATCAGGCGCTAAGCCTTTTTCTACAATAATGCGTGAGGGTGCTTCTGTATCACAGCTTAGGCCGGCAAGTTCTTCCGCTGTAAAGGGCATTTCAAAATCTGGGAATGCGCCTCGAATGACTAATGGTTTTTGTTGCCAGTAATCTCTGAGAAATTCTGCTTTGGTGATGTCGCCGAGTAGATTTTGCATAGTGTATTTCAAGTAAGAAAAAAGAGCGTGAAAGTAGGGGGGTGGCTTTGAGTTTAATATAAGCTCAGAGCCACCCCCCTACTTATGGTCATATTTTTGAGGGGTTTCTGTAATGCTTTTGCACTGATTAAATGGCTTTTGCCTGTTCAATCGCATTTCCAATATAAGTTGCCGGTGTCATTGCCAGTAATTGATCTTTGGCTTGCTGTGGAATTTCAAGGCGTTGAATGAAGTCATTTATGATGTCTGCATTGATGCGTTGCCCACGGGTCAGTTCTTTGAGTTTCTCGTAAGGCTTTTCAATACCGTAACGACGCATGACGGTTTGAATTGGCTCAGCCAGTACTTCCCAGTTATTGTCCAGGTCTGCGCTTATGGCAGCGTCATTGACTTCCAGTTTGGAAATACCTTTTAGGGTTGATTGAATACCAATGCTGGTATGACCTAAACCTACCCCCAGGGTTCTAAGTACAGTTGAATCTGTTAAGTCACGTTGCCAGCGAGAAATAGGCAACTTTTGTGATAGGTGAGTCATCATGGCATTGGCGATACCTAGATTGCCCTCAGCATTCTCAAAATCAATAGGATTTACCTTATGTGGCATGGTTGATGAGCCTACTTCACCTGCTACAATTTTTTGTTTGAAGTAGCCGATTGAAATGTAAGACCAAATATCACGACAATAATCAATGATAATGGTATTAAAACGTGCGGTCGCATCAAATACCTCGGCAATATAATCGTGTGGCTCGATTTGGATTGTGTAGGGGTTGAAGGTTAAACCCAGTGACTCAACAAATTCTTGTGAAAAGCTTGGCCAGTCTACTTCTGGGTAGGCACTTAAATGGGCATTGTAGTTACCTACTGCGCCATTGATTTTCCCTAGTATTTCTACGGTCGCAATCTGCTTTCTCTGGCGTTGAATACGGTAAACCACGTTTGCCATCTCTTTTCCTAAGGTTGAGGGAGAGGCAGGTTGTCCATGTGTGCGACACAGTAAAGGAATGGATGCGTAATCGTGTGCTAATGTTTTAATGGCATCACTGAGTTGGTCAATTTCGCTTAGTAATACTTCATCTCTTCCGCCTTTAAGCATCAATGCGTAGGACAGGTTATTAATATCTTCTGAAGTACAGGCAAAATGGATAAATTCACTGACTGCGTTAAGTTCTGTATTATCTGCAATCTTTTCTTTGAGAAAATATTCCACGGCTTTAACGTCGTGATTAGTGGTTTTTTCAATCTCTTTAACACGTTGTGCGTCTTCTTCTGCAAAGTTTGTCAGAATATTTTCCAATACATCATTGGCAGTATCAGAAAAAACAGGGACTTCTTTAATTTCTGGATGCTTGGAAAGGGCTTGAAGCCAGCGGACTTCGACTAGTACGCGATGTTTAATTAGACCATACTCACTAAAAAATTCACGTAATGCGCTGGTTTTTGAAGCATAACGACCGTCAACAGGGGAGAGTGCAGTTAAAGCAGATAGATTCATGTCAGTATTTTCTGTTTTTTTGTAAATATAAAAGGAGGGGTGAAATCGAAGATGAAGTATAACTGATGATATTACGTAGATATAGAGTATCTTTTAGAAGGCTTTGCAAAATCACCTGCGCGAGCCGATTTCTGTGTTGCGCGGTGCTCGAAATACTCATTTACTCTGTGTAAACTCCGCTTTCTGTGCGCCGTGCGCCTTGAAATTGACATGCTCGGCAGGTTTATCAAAGCCTTCTCTTATTCATATTTTGTCTATTAGATTCTCTTTATGTGCCATCAAGTTGACAATTATCAAGCTATTTTTGTTCTGTTTTTTTAATACTTCGCATTCATATAGTTTAACTTATAAAAAGCGTGGCATTTTGGGATTATTCCTTGACCTTCTTTGCTAGTTAGGCGAGGATACTCGCGGTTTTTTAAACGATGAAAAAGACGTGTATTTTGTCGTTATATGATGATGTACCTTTAAAATTTCTAAATTATGCGGAGAAACATGAATCATGTCAGATTCTGATTCGAACACAGTCGATAAAAAGCGTAGACGTATGCTTATCGCAGCCACTGCCGTCGCTGGCGCAGTGGGTACAGCAGGTTTTGCTGCACCACTTCTTATCTCCTGGATGCCTAGTGCGAGAGCTAAGGCAGCGGGAGCGCCTGTTGAAGTGAATGTGAGTAAAATTGAACCGGGGCAATTAGTTAGAGTGATCTGGCGTGGTAAACCTGTATGGTTTATTCGTCGTTCTGAAGAGACGCTGAAAAACTTGCCAAGCAATGATCCATTACTGGTTGATCCTGAGTCTACTGTAGATACACAGCAGCCATCGTATGCACAAAATGATGTGCGCTCAATTAAGCCAGAAATATTGGTATTGATCGGTATTTGTACCCATTTAGGCTGTTCCCCAACCTATCGTCCTGAACTCGCACCTGCGGACTTGGGTTCGAGTTGGAAAGGTGGTTTTTACTGTCCGTGTCATGGTTCACGTTTTGATTTGGCAGGTCGTGTATTTAAAAATGTTCCTGCGCCAACAAACCTCGTGGTTCCTCCTTATTATTTTAAGAGCGACGATATCGTTCTCGTCGGTGAAGATGGAGGTGCTGCATAATGGCTAATAATACAGAATATAAAGGCATACTCGGCTGGTTTGATGAGCGTTTCCCTGTAATGGAAACGTGGAAAGCTCACATGTCTGAGTACTATGCACCAAAAAACTTTAATTTTTGGTATTACTTCGGTGTACTAGCAATGCTGGTGCTGGTGATTCAGATTGTTTCTGGAATCTTCCTGACAATGCATTATAAGCCAGACGCACAGCTAGCCTTTGCCTCAGTTGAATATATTATGCGTGATGTTCCAGGTGGCTGGTTTATCCGTTATATGCACTCAACAGGTGCATCGGCCTTCTTTATTGTTGTTTATTTTCATATGTTCCGTGGTCTTATGTACGGTTCCTACAAAGGTAAACGGGAATTGGTGTGGCTGATTGGTATGGTGATTTACCTTGCCCTAATGGCAGAGGCCTTTATGGGCTATATGCTTCCTTGGGGACAGATGTCATTCTGGGGTGCGCAGGTAATTATCAATCTGTTTAATACTATTCCATTAGTGGGTGATGCTTTGTCTCTATGGATTCGTGGTGACTTCGTTATCTCTGATCCTACCTTAAATAGACTGTTTGCCTTTCACGTTGCCGCCGTACCATTAATTTTAGTTGCCTTGGTGTTTGTGCATATTGTTGCACTTCATACAGTGGGTTCTAATAATCCAGATGGTATTGAAATTAAGAAATTGAAGAATGAAAAGGGTATCCCGTTAGATGGTGTTCCGTTCCATCCTTACTACACAGTGCATGATATTCCTGCAATTGCTGTATTCTTGATGGTGTTTTTCTCAATTATCTTCTTTATGCCTGAAATGGGTGGTTACTTCCTGGAGCATGCAAATTTCGAGCCTGCTAATCCATTGAAAACACCTGAGCATATTGCCCCTGTTTGGTATTTCACACCATTCTATACTGTATTGCGTGCGGTTACCTTGTCTCCGTTCATGGGTACCTTGGCAATGTTTGGTGCGATTGTGATGTTGTTCTTGTTACCTTGGTTAGATCGTAATCCGATTAAATCATGGCGCTATCGTAATACAGCTCACATGCTTAACTTGGCAATATTTGCTGCCGTATTTATCATCCTTGGTTATTTGGGTGTTAAAGCGGTTACGCCTGAATTTAAGGAGATGGGCGTACGCATGACTGAAATTTACTTTATGTTCTTTGTTGTTATTTTTGTACATAGTAATTCGACAAAGCCAAGTCGTTATGTGGTTTGGTTTGTGATTTTGGCTGTTGCATTATTCCTGATTGACTTTATTCGTTATAACCCGGAAGACCCTGTGAGTGCTGGGCAAATTAAGTGGCAGTGGATATGGCCTCTTGGTTATCTGGCTGTAACCTTGTTACTTCCATCTTTTGTGAAAGGATTTAATGCAGAGAAAGAAGTTCCAGAGAGGGTAACGTCATGAGTAAAAGCAGTAACAATCGTATTCGTAAATGGGTCTTTGTCTTCTTGGTACCTGCTCTGGTTATATTAATCCTTGGCAGTGTGGGTGGAGGTGCCGGTCATGGTGTTGCTCTGCAAAGTGCCAATATTAATTTGAATGATAAGGTAAGTTTACAAAATGGTGCTAGAGACTATGTAAACTACTGCATGGGTTGTCATTCTTTAAAATTCAGTCGTTACAATCGTATGGCTAAAGATATGGGGCTGGATGAAGAACATGGTTTAACTCCTGATAATGTCTCTACTTTGTTAAAAGAAAACATGATCTTCACTTATGACGAGGAAGGCAAGCAGGACAAAATAGGTTCTTTAATGAAGAATGCTTATTCTCCTAAAGCTGCTGCTGAGGCATTTGGTACGAGTGTACCTGACCTTTCGTTGGTCGGTCGTTCACGTGGTTCAGACTGGATTTATTCTTATTTAAAAGGCTTCTATCTTGATCCTTCACGCCCTATGGGGGTGAATAATACGGTCTTTAAAGATGTTGGTATGCCTCATGTGCTTTGGGAATTACAGGGCTGGCAAGAGCTTGAACATCATGAGTCTGAAGGTGACGATGGGCATCATGGAGCCCCAAAATTAGTTTTGTCTAAGCCAGGTAAATTGTCTGCAAGCCAGTATGATGATAGGGTTCGTGACCTTACCAATTTCCTCACTTACGTCAGTGAACCAGCACAGCTATCAAGAAAAATGTACGGTGTATTTACACTCTTATTCTTATTGCTATTGTTTGGTCTTTCTTGGATGTTAGAGAAGGAATACTGGAAAGATATTCACTAATTAGACTAAAGATAGGCGCAGAAGATACGGTTATTAGTGGTATTTAATTTGCGGAGATTTTTATAGGTTTTTAGTGTAAAATACTGGGCTGCTCAAATGAGCAGCCTTTTTATTTTATAGTCTTTATTTAAAGTCTTTATTTTAAAGCTTATTTAATAACACCCATTTAGCTGTTGGGTATATATACCGACAGCAAGCAGGAGAACTTAATGTCATCAGTTACAAATCGTCGTTCAGTAATGACCCTTTTTACTTTGCCGGATTGTCCGCATTGCCATAGTGTAAGAATTGTTTTGGCAGAAAAAGATATTCAGGCAGATATTATTGAAATGGATCCTAATAATAAGCCTGAAGATTTAGCTGATCTTAATCCTTATAACTCAGCACCAACATTGGTTGATAGAGAACTAGTTCTATATGACTCACACGTTATTATGGAATACCTTGATGAGCGTTTCCCTCATCCCCCATTAATGCCGGTTGATCCCGTATCAAGAGCGCATACACGTCTGACCTTATTCCGTATTAAGAAGGACTGGTTATCATTGGTTGCTGATTTGGAAAGTGGTGAATCCGAGCGTATGGATACCGCACGAGTTATTTTAAGAGAGAGTATGTTAGCTGCAGCGGAAGTGTTTGAAGTGAAAGATTACTTCCTTAGTAGTGATTTTTCTTTGATTGATTGCACCATTGCTCCGATTCTTTGGCGTTTACCGAAATACGGTATTGATTTAAATGGCCCGGAAGTGAAACCTATTCATGACTATATGGATAGAGTTTTCTCGCGTGACTTATTTCAGGCTTCATTAACATTAGCAGAGCAGTCAATTCGTCCTTAATAAATAGGGTGGGTATTAGCTAAACATAGACTCTGACAGAAGAAGGTGTGTTAAATAATGGAATTAACATCTAATAAACCATACTTACTTAGGGCTATTTATGAATGGGTGGTAGATAACGACGCGACTCCCCATGTCGTTCTCTTTGCAGACAACCCACTTGTTCAAGTTCCACAGCATTTTGTTGAGCATGGTAAAATTGTTCTTAATATTAGCCCTTCTGCCGCGAAAGATTTGTTGATTGATAATGATGGGTTGAGCTTTAGTGCACGCTTTGGGGGAAAGCCATATTCTATTTATGCGCCTATTGGTGCTGTATTGGCACTTTATGCGAGTGAGACAAGCGAAGGCTTATCCTTTGAGCCTGAAGCCTTTGATGATCGTCCTTTAGCAGAAGATGATGAGCCACCTAAAACACATTTGTCAGATGCGAGTGCTGATGATGAGTCAGTGACAGCAGAAACCAGTAAATCAAAAAAGAAATCTAAGCGTCCCAGTTTAAAAGTAGTGAAATAGTTGCTGATATAAAGAGCTAAAAATGAAACTTTCCATGATAGCTGCTATGGGTCAAAACAGGGTCATAGGTCTAGATAATAAAATGCCGTGGCATCTTCCTGCTGATTTGCAATGGTTTAAAAAAACAACATTAGGTAGTCCTATTATTATGGGACGAAAAACCTATGATTCGATTGGGCGTCCCCTTCCTGGAAGATTAAATATTATTCTTAGTCGAAATGCTGACTTAGGTATAGAAGGCTGTACGGTTGTTAATTCTTTATCCGACGCACTTGATGTTGCTAAAACTTCAGGGAAAGACACAGGAAAGGATGTAGAGGAAGTCTTTATTACGGGTGGGGCTCATCTCTATGAAAAGTTTTTGCCAGAAGCAGATTACCTTTATTTAACCCTGATAGATGAAAAGTTTGAAGGTGATACTTTTTTTCCTGACTATACTCAGTATGAGTGGAAAGAAATGAGTCGAATAGATCATCCTGCTGATGAAAGCAACCCCTATCCTTATTCTTTTCTCACGTTAGAACGAATAAAAAAGTAGTAGGGATATGCTTTGAGTGAAATAGCATTTTCCTGTGAACTACGATGGGAAAGAAAAGCCAGTCAATAGGTAAAAAATACAAAGAGTTGAAGGTTGTATCAAAACCAATAGGTTACAGTGAATAAAAATATGGGCAGCACGCTTTTAATACTCAACGCCAAAATTGTGAATGAAAATTCAATCGTAGAATCTGATATTTATATTAGAGGTGGACGTATTGAAAAAATTGCCAAAGATCTCTCGTTAATGAAGGTCAATAATGTCCTGGATGTTAAAGGCAAACACGTCATGCCCGGAATGATAGATGACCAGGTGCATTTTCGTGAACCTGATTTAACACATAAAGGTGATATTAAAAGTGAATCACGAGCGGCCGTTGCGGGTGGTATCACGACATTTTTTGATATGCCAGACAGTATTCCCAATGTACTGAATAGTGAATTATTAGAAGAAAAAATGCAGTTGGCAGCAGAAAAGTCTATTGCCAATTATTCTTTCTACTATGGTGCTTCTAACGATAACCTTGAAGCTATTAAACGGATTGACCCTTTGTCGTGTTGCGGGCTCAAGGTATTTATGGGTTCATCTACAGGGAATATGTTGGTCGATGATGAAGAAACACTAAATAATATTTTTCAACACACACCGATATTATTAGCCACACATTGCGAAGATACACCAACGATTATTGAGAATCAGGAAAATTATCGGCAAATCTACGGTGATGATATTCCCATTGAGTTTCACTCTACAATTCGTAGTGAAGAAGCGTGTGTTAAAGCATCAAAACTGGCGATGAAATTAGCGCAAGAGCATGAAACCCGCTTACATATCTTGAATATAACAACGGCTAAGGAGGCAGAGGCATTTTCAGAACTCCCACGCGATGAAAAACGAATCACTGCCGAAGTATGTTGTCAGTATTTAATGTTTTGTGACGAAGATTATGCCGCTAAAGGCTCGTTAATTAAATGTAACCCCTCAATTAAAACAGCCACAGATCGTGCGGCATTAATACAAGCTTTATTAGATGGTCGTGTGGATGTTATTGGGTCTGGTCATGCACCTTACACACTTGAGGAAAAACAAGGTAACTACTTTGATACCCCTTCAGGTATGCCAATGGTGCAATATGCCTTGCCCAGCCTATTAGAGCACCATCAAGACGGTATTATCTCTTTAGAGCTTATTGCGGATAAAACCAGCCATGCGGTAGCAGACATATTTAATATTAAAGATCGAGGCTATATCCGTGAAGGTTATTGGGCAGATTTAGTTGTGGTTGATCTTGATAATGAGGTAACAGTCAGTAATGAAGATGTTATTTCAGCCTGCGCCTGGACGCCATTTGATGGTTATGAATTTCGCTCTAAAATATATGCAACCATTGTGAATGGTGACCTTGTTTATATTAATGATCAAGTAAGGTGCGGAACCTTAGGGCAACGTGTTGAATTTGATCGCTAACCATACCCTATATAACTAACGACAGTTAGCCGTTAACTAAAAAGTAAAACCAAAAAAAGTGCCCCAAAGGTGGGGGGTGGCTTTGTATTAATGCCTGAGAAGACCTTTGCACGAAGAGTCTGATGAGGGAAAAATGAACATAGTTTTTCATATTTTTCTTAAAAAAAGGTCATAGCGGGCTATTGAATAAATTTTTAGGGAAACGCTGGGGAACTCACGTCATTTTTAACCGTCATACCTTTTCGTGCAAAGGTCTTTTAATAGATACTGAAATAGATGCTGATTAGAAAAAATTGATCAGCAGACAGTAAGTTCTCTATTCGCGTCAGATAAAAACAGGGGAAAGAAACAAAGTACAGGCACCGATTAATCTAAGAAAAAATCGGCTGAAGTAGAGTGACTTCCTTTCTTAAAGGTAATAAATTGTAATGAGAAAATTAAAAATTGGATTGGCATTAGGCAGTGGTTCTTCAAGAGGTTGGTCTCATATTGGCGTAATCAACGCCTTGGTAAAGCAAGGTATTGAACCAGATGTCGTATGTGGTACATCAATAGGTGCGCTTGTGGGAGCTTCCTATGTGAATGGAAGGCTTGATGAACTGGAAAAGTGGGCAACCTCTTTAACCAAGTTTGAATCAGCCAAGTTGTATGAAATTAACTCATCACTAAATGGCTTTGTAAATACCCGCAAACTACATACGCTAATGAAAAAAACAATAGCAGATGAGTCCACCTTAATTGAAGACCTGCCCAAAAAATTTGCCACAGTAGCTACAGACTTAGAGAGTGGTCGTGAAATCTGGTTAAAAGAAGGGTCGGTATTAGAAGCCGTTTGGTCGTCCATCTCATTACCGGGGTTATTTCCAGCAGTACGCAAAAATGATCATTGGCTGGTAGATGGTGGCTTAGTCAACCCTGTACCCGTGTCAATATCACGCGCCTTGGGTGCTGATTTAGTGATTGCAGTTAACTTAAATGGTGATTTGGTTGGCAGGCGGGTGAAAAAGCCAGCACCTAAAGTTCCTGTATCTGAATTATCTCGGTTTGATAGGCTCAAGCAGAAAGGAAAACAGTTCAGAGAAGAGAGTGAACTCTCGGTTTTTTCTGGTAAATTTGCCAGTTTAATCGAAGGCTATACACCTTCTTTCTTTTCAACCAAAAAAGATAAAGAGGTCTCACCTTCTCTATTTGAAACCATTGCCAGTTCGGTCAATATCACTCAAGATAGAATTACGAAAAGCAGAATGGTAGGAGACCCGCCAGAAGTCATTATTGCTCCGCGCCTAGCGCATATTGGTCTAATTGAACTTTATCGAGCAAAAGAAGCGATTGCAGAAGGAGAGGCGTGTGTAAATGCCATGATGCCTGAGATTAAACGTGTGCTAGATTGTGAGTAATAAGTGAGCGTAACAAAAGGCTTACATAAATGTATACACACTTTCAGAGGAACGGCAATTATATTGGAAAAAGTAAATTGTTGCGATGCAGCAAGTGACGTATAATGGCGAATTTAGTGATTCAGAAAGTATAAAAACCAATATGACAAACTCTAAATCAAGCACAGTCAACAAGTCGAAAGAAAATAAATCGATTGCCACAAAGTCCCTTGAGTTATCAGCTTCCGTTCCAGAAGTCATTGCACAACGTATGAAGCAATTGATGTTTTCCGGTTATCAGCCAACTCCCGAACAGTATGAAGAATTTAATCTAATGTGGTCAGAAAAGTCGGACGCATTTATGGAGTCTTGGCAAGCAATGGTTAACCAAGCCAGCAAAGTGAATCAGGACATTTATAGCTCAATGATGAAGACAATGTTTACACCGTGGTGGAAAATAGAGACAGAAGACATTTACACCCCAAAAAAGCTACAAAAAGCAACCTTGAGCATTATGAATAAAGGTCTTGATCCAATCTATCAAAAAACGCTCTCTAATGCTGAGCGTTTAAAAAGCAAATAATCGTCTCCTTTTCTTCTAGTATTGAATGCTTCACTTGACCTACGTCAGCTAGGTTTTACTGAAAATATTTTTATTATTTTGTTTAGGCCGATAACAGACCTATAATGGGAGTAATAATAAAAAAGATAACTAAAAAACAAGTTGTAGGAGAGCATCATGGATAATGAATTTAAAGAAAAGTTAGAAGCCGCAGAAGACGCGATTGATCGATTTGAAGACAAGGTTGAAGATAAACTCGAAGATATGGCAGATGACTTAGCTGAAAATACGCGCGAGTTATGGGCGGATCTAAAAAAGAGTTTTTCTGGCATTAAAGGTAAATTGAAAAATGCTGCAACCGCACTGGATCAAACGGGTGATGAAGCTAAGCTACAAGTGCATCTAGGTGCTATGGAAGCGAGTGATAAAATAAAAGGGGTAAAAGAGACCCTTGATGATTTTACTCAGAATATTTCCAATAAAGCACAAACAGAAATGGATACAGTGAAACTGCGCGCACATCTGGCCGAAATGGAAGCAGAAGATTTTATGGAAACCAAAGGCGCTGAAATAATACGTGACTTGGATGAGTCTAGTGAAAAAGTTAAAGATGCTACCATTAATGTTGCAGGTGAAGTGAAAGACTACTTCGAAAAATTACTGGAAGATATGAGTAAGAGTGCCTAATCACGTTAAGTTATTCGTGTACTTTTAGGTTGCCAGTACCAGTATATGCAGAGCAATCAGTACGGTAGACAAGCTAAAGCCTGATGCTTTTAAACGTATCAGGCTTTAAAACTGCCCCAAAGTAGGGGAGTGGCTTGGCAGAAAATCCATTGAGTTATTGCAATAAAAACGATCACAGTAAGTCAGTATTCCATATTCAACTAATTCAGAATAAAGCTGTCAATTTATAGATATCCTGATCTGTATAATGAGCTGTTATGTGCTGGGAAGGGTGCTTTAGTGATAAATTATGAAATTACATACTAAAGATTTAACTCAAACAAAACACTGGTTGTCGGGCTCAGAGCGTGATGCCATTACAGAAATTATCAAATCCAGTTTTTCAAATATAGCACCTGAGGATTATTTGGCTAAATACTTTGAGAGCTCAGATGCTTTTCAACGTAGGTTAAGGCTGTATTTTGATGCAGATAAAGTGGTTGGTTATTGCTTGCTGACGTTCAGTGACGTATCGAATATGACAGTGATTCGTGCCTCAGCAGGCTTTCTCCGCGAATATAGAGAGGGCGGTAATACCTTTCAGTTTTCGCTGCTTGAAAGTTTTAAGTGCTGGTTGCGAACACCTTGGCGGAAAATTTATTATGCCGATACGATGTTAAGTCCTGCTATGTACCGCGCAATCGCAAAGAACACCGGTATTATTTGGCCACACCCAGAACACACTGCTCCAGAGGCGCTTTTTGAACGCTTTAACCCTAACGGTCAGCGAAGCAATAAAGTGGCATTACGCTGCTTAATTCCTGTGAATAGAACAAGTAATTATTCTGCAAGTGAATTAGCTTCTTTTAAGGCGAGCGAGAAGCGTGAAATTCAATACTACCTCAAGCTAAATCCTGAATTTAATCAAGGCGTTGCTTTATTTGTGATTATCCCAATACACTTAAAACAATTTTTAAAAACTGCTCTGAAAAAACTCAGTACCTAATTTTAGTGATTAAGTAGAGTGGCATGTTTGATAATATAGCCACCCCCCTACTTACGGCCAGTTATTGAAAAAATAGTCTGTATCACCGAGAGAAATTATGAAAATAAAATATGTGGCGGGAAGTATTATATTGTTTTCAGTATTTGGATTGACTTATTTATTGTATTACTTGAGTTTTACTGGTGTTGATCAGTTGATTGATACATCTGTAATGACTTTTGCTTCATTATTTTTTTTCATGTGGGGTAAAGCTATTATTTTTACGAATATAAGCAGTAAAAATCATTTAGTCACTTATGCGTATAGAATTATAGTAATTCTCATGGCTGTTTTAATTCCTTTATTAGCTAATTATTCAAATATAAATATACAGGCTCCAATAATATTTCTTGTCATTTTTATAGTGCTTATATTGATTGGTTTTGATTTTTTCCACTTAATTGATACTGCTTTAAAAGATGAGTTTTACAATACATTCTCAGATGGAGGTCGTTTTCTTGGTATAAATATAGCTATATACATAGTTTCAGCTGTTTCATTGTTTATCTTTTATCCATATATGAAGTCTTAGTCATAACTTTATGAGTTTTATAATTAAGATATTCATTAGTCCAACAGTCATATTCCCACCCCCCTACTTACGGCCAGTTATTTGACAAAAAACCGCCCATAAGTAGGGGGGTGTGTACCTCTATGATTGTGATTAGTACCAGCATTTATCTCGCAGGTTTTGCGGCACGTGCTTTGTGAAGTTTTTTATAACTTTCGATTAGTTTCAAGTGCCTGTCCAGGCCTTCCAGTTGCATACTGGTTTTTGTGAGCCCGTAAAATCTTACATCACCCTGAACTGAACCCACAACATGGCTCATGGTTTCTTCGCCAAACATTCTATTCAGGTTGTTGATAAAGTCTTCAAGTTGCATGTCTTCATCTAAGGTAATTTCAAGCACGGCATGTATAGCCTGGTAGAATAAACCACGTTCTACGGTATTGTCGTTAAACTGTAAAAAATCACCGACCAGCTCAATGGCTTCTTCATGTTCACCCACTGCCAGACAAATAAGAATTTTTAATTCAAGAATGGTGAGTTGTCCCCAAACGGTATTTTCATCAAACTCAATACCAATCAGTGTCTTAATGTCGGTGTAATTATCAAGCTGGCTTTCTTCGAGACGTGCTTTGAGATTGATTAATGCCTCGTCACTCAAAGCATGAATGGTTAAAATATCTTCACGGTAATCGAGTGCTTTATTGGTGTTGTCCCAAATCAAATCTTCAATCGGATACACCTCAGAATAATCTGGCACTAAAATACGGCAAGCGGTTGCTCCCAGTTCATCGAACACGGCAATATAGGCCTTTTTACCGATGCTTTCTAAAATGCCGAATAAGTTTTCAGCTTCTTCCTGATTAGTGCCAGCGAAGTCCCATTCACAAAACGCATAATCATGTTTATCACTGAAAAAACGCCAAGAGATAAGGCCCGTTGAATCAATAAAATGTTCTACAAAGTTTTCTGATTCTTGTACCGCAAGGCTGTTAAAGGTGGGGGGTGGTACGTCATTTAAGCCTTCAAAACTGCGACCTTGTAATAGCTCTGTAAGGCTGCGCTCCAGGGCAACTTCAAAACTGGGGTGAGCACCAAAAGAGGCAAATACACCTCCTGTTCTCGGATTCATTAGGGTAACGCACATAACGGGGAATTGTCCTCCTAATGATGCATCTTTAACCAGCACAGGAAACCCCTGTGCCTCTAATGCTTGAATGCCTTCGACAATACTTGGGTATTTGTTTAATACCTGTTGAGGCACATCAGGCAGGACGATTTCTTCCTCGATAATCTGCTTTTTAACCGCTCGTTCAAAAATTTCTGATAAGCATTGCACTTGGGCTTCGGGCAGAGTGTTGCCTGCGCTCATGCCGTTGCTTAAATATAAATTTTCAATCAGGTTTGAGGGGAAGTACACCGTTTCACCATCAGCATGGCGTGTATATGGAATGGCGCAAATGCCACGCTCTACATTGCCAGAATTGGTGTCGATCAGGTTTGATCCTCGCAGTTCGCCGTCGGGATTAAAAATACCTAAACAATGCGCGTCTAAAATACCCGCTGGCAATTCATCATTTTTTCCGGGTTTAAACCAGCGTTCGTTGGGGTAATGAACAAAGTCACTATTGGCAATATCAGCCCCAAAATATTGATCGTTGTAAAAAAAGTTACAATTTAGGCGCTCGATAAACTCCCCTAATGCCGAACAAAGTGCGCTTTCTTTAGTTGCTCCTTTGCCGTTAGTGAAGCACATGGGAGAAGCCGCATCGCGAATATGCAAAGACCATACGTGTGGCACAATGTTCCGCCACGAGGCAATCTCGATTTTCATGCCTAAATCAGCCAGAACCCCCGTCATATTGGCAATGGTTTGTTCCAGTGGTAAGTCTTTGCCTAAAATGAAGGTGCTAGCATCGTTCGCAGGTGGCTTTATTAACATGGCTTGTGCATTTTCAGCGAGGTTTTCTACGGATTCAATAACAAATTCTGGATTGTTTTGTATAACTCTTTTCACTGAACAACGATCAATTGAGCGTAAAATACCCTGACGATCTTTGTCTGAAATATCCTCGGGTAATTCCACCTGAATCTTAAACACTTGCTGGTAGCGGTTTTCAGGATCAACAATATTGTTCTGGGAGAGCTTAATATTTTCTGTCGATATATTACGAGTTTCACAATATAACTTTACGAAATAGGCCGCACACAGTGCCGATGAAACCAGAAAGTAATCAAAAGGGCCGGGGGCTGAACCATCACCTTTGTAACGAATGGGCTGATCGGCAATGACAGTAAAATCATCAAACTTGGCTTCAAGTCTAAGTTTATCGAGAAAATTAACGTTGATTTCCATTAAAGAATGTCCGGCACAAAGGCATCAAAAGTAAATAGGACTTATTGTAGCAATTATCTATTTTTAAACCTGAATAGTTTTTTGACTGATTGATTCGTGTGGCTATTTGCAAAGCATTAACAGAGGGCGGAGAGAGAGGGTTGTATGCATCAAGAATAAAAAAAGTGCCTATAAGTAGGGGGGTGGGAATGAGCCTGGTTTTAACGCTAGACTGATGCATAATCTTCAGCATGTTTTATCCAGCGGTCAATTAAAGGTTCGATATTTTCGGGGTAGTGTTCCAGTATGAGTTTTGCTGCTTGTTGGACTTTGGGGAGGAGTATTTGATCTTCTAGCAGGTTGGCTATTTTAAATTGTAATTCACCTGTTTGGCGAGTGCCGAATACTTCGCCGGGGCCGCGTATTTCCAGATCAATTTTGGCTATTTCAAAGCCATCGTTGCTATTGCGTAGTGCTTCTAGGCGTTTGCGTGCATTTTGTGAGAGCGGATTTTGATACATGAGTACGCAACTACTGGCTTTACTGCCTCGGCCGACGCGACCACGTAGTTGATGTAATTGGGCAAGTCCTAGCCGTTCGGCATTTTCAATAATCATTAGGGTGGCATTGGGTACATCGACACCGACTTCGATAACGGTGGTAGCGACTAATAAGTGCAGTTTCCCAGATTTAAACTCAGCCATAATGGCTTCCTTTTCGGCAGATTTCATGCGTCCGTGGACTAAGCCGATGTTTATATTGGGCAGGGCTTGCTGGAGTAGTTCGGTGGTTTCTTCGGCGTTTTGTGCATCAAGTGTTTCTGATTCTTCAATCAGAGTGCATACCCAGTACACCTGTGCGCCGTCGTTACAGACGACATTGATTCTTTGGATGATTTCGTCGCGTCGCGTATTGCTAATGATAACGGTATTAATGGGTGTTCGGCCGGGGGGTAATTCATCAATTACTGAGTAATCCATGTCAGCATAAGTCGTCATTGCGAGTGTGCGTGGGATGGGAGTGGCAGTCATGACCAGTTGATGAGGATAAATTTCTTCTCGCTGATTGTGTGTTTTACCTTTTTCTCTGAGTGAGAGCCGTTGATGTACGCCAAAACGGTGTTGCTCATCAACGATGATGAGTCCCAGTCGTTGGAAATTCACATCACTCTGGAAGAGGGCATGTGTTCCGATAATTAAATGACTTTTTCCTGTTTCAGTCGCTTCAAGTGCGTCTCGTTTTTCTGCAATTTTGAGCTTCCCAGACACGAGTGTGACATTTAAGCCTAATGGTGTTAACCATTCGCTAAAGTTTTTAAAGTGTTGTTCCGAGAGTATTTCGGTAGGTGTCATTAGCGCGACTTGATAACCTGCTTCAATGGCACTTAACGCGGCGGCGGCGGCGACTAATGTTTTGCCTGAGCCTACATCACCTTGTACTAAACGACTCATTGGGCATGTTTGCTGGAGGTCTTGGTCTATCTCCTCAATCACTCGATTTTGGGCATTAGTTAAGGCAAAGGGCAGGCTTTTTCTTAAGCGATTGAAGTAGACTGATTTTACCGTAAAAGGAATACCATTAGCTTGTTTTTGCTGCTCTCTGAGTTTTTTTAAACTTAATTGATGGGCGAGTAATTCTTCAAAAATCAAACGCTGTTGTGCTGGGTGGTTACGTGCTAATAATTGCCCGACTGAAACATTAGGTGCGGGTTGGTGTAATGCTTGTAGTGCTTGATTTAAGTTGTATAAATGATGTTCTGCGATTATTTGGTTGGGTATTAAGTCAGTCAGTCCATCAAGGTGATTGAGCGCTGCTTGGCTTAGGCGTAATAAGCTGCGTTGTTGTAGCCCCTTGGTGGCTGGGTAAATGGGTGTTAAGGCATTGACCAAATCAGCGTGTATTTTTTGGGTGTCGGAAGTGTTGAGAATTTTGTATTCAGGATGCACCATTTCACGGCTGCTTTGGCCGATACGAACCTCACCAAAACAGCGAACTTTAGTGCCGCGCGTGAGTGCTTTTTGTTGGGCATTACTAAAGTGAAAAAAGCGCAGTGTGAGTAAACCAGTGCCATCTGAAATGGTGCAAAGCATCATACGACGACCGCGATACACTATTTCTGAATGTTCCACGTCGCCGATAACCATCACTTCTTGACCATGGGAGACAGCACCGATGTCATAGAATTGGGTTCTATCTTGATAGCGTAAAGGCAAGTGGAAAAGTAAATCCTGTATTTTTTCGATACCCAGCTTTTTAAGGTTTTCAGCCATTTTGGGGCCGACCCCCGTTAATTCAGTGACGGGTAAAGAAAGCCTTGAAAGTGGGGGGGTGGACATTTAGCGTGTTTGAAAGTGTTGAATGAGTTCGTAAAGTGCAATCGCGCAGGAGGTAGCAACATTCATGGATGAGTTTTCCCCGTACATGGGGATATGAACCGTTTGATCAGCAAGGCTCAATAGTTCTGTTGCAACCCCTTCGTTTTCAGAGCCAATTACGAGGCACAGTTTATTGGCTTTGTTTGAGGTGTCAGTAGGCAGTTTAAAGTCTCTGATGTCGATACTTGATGCGGTAATCTCCAAACAGATAATCTGTGTGCCTGATGATTTAAGGGTATTAAGGAGTTCGGTTGCTGACTCATAATAGGCATAATCAATGTGTTTGTCACTGGCGCGTGCGGCTTTGCGAATTTTATATTTAGGTGGTGTGGCAGTTGTGCCCGTGAGGTAGAGTTTTTCTATGCCCAGCGCATCGGCAACACGAAACAGGCTACCAACATTACCTGCAATATTGATGTTATGTGCAAGAATACTGATTGGGAATTTTTTTATATCAGTATTAACCCATGGGTTTATTTGAACACTTGCCTGTTTATGATCAAGTTGCTGATTGCTACGCATCATTATTTTTCTATGATTTTATCTTCCGTTCCATCAATGATTTCAACAATATTTGTACGGTGACGCCAATAGATGATTACAGTAATAAACACTAATCCCAAGAATAAACTAAAAGAGTCAAATACCCAGAAAAAATAAAGTGGGGCTAATAAAGTGGCAATCAGTGCAGAAAGTGAAGAAATATTGAAAACTAAGGCAGCAATTAACCACGTTAATATCACCACAATACCAATAATGGGATTAAGGCCTAAATAAACACCCAAAGCAGTAGCAACACCTTTGCCCCCTTTAAAACCGTAGTAAATGGGGTAAACATGTCCGAGAAAAGCAGCCATACTTATGAGCACTAACCAGCCCCAACTCAGATCAAATGCATGACCAATTGCAACGGGGATGATGCCTTTTAATATATCGCCCAGTAGCGTCAGGAAAGCCGCTTTTTTTCCTGCATAACGCAGTACATTGGTTGCACCGGGGTTTTTAGAGCCTATGGTTCTTGGGTCTACCCTTTTTAGTATTTTGCAGCTAATCACAGCGGTTGAGATTGAACCAAGAAAATAGGCGAGAATAACAAGGAAATAAGGCATGATATGACCAATGAAATAAGTATCTGAGCAGTGTAGCAAAAATTGAAAAAACTTTTAGTAAAATCCTCAGGTTTTGGCCCACCATTGTTACTTTTACATGGATGGGGCATGAATTCTGTTGTCTGGAATCCTGTGATAAAGGCTTTGGAGTCACGTTATCGTGTGCATTTAGTCGATTTACCGGGGCATGGATTTAATTACGAGGTTGTTGCACCGTCAATGCAAGTGATTGTGGATCAATTGTCTGATTTGATTGAATCACTGGACGAGGAACAAATACACATTATGGGTTGGTCGCTGGGAGGTTTAATTGCTCAGGCATTGGCTGAAAGCACGCCTGAAAAAATACGTAGTTTAACGCTGGTAGCGAGTACCTTGCGTTTCTCTCAAGATGAGAGTGAAAGCAATGCGTGGCCACACGCAATGAGCCTTGAGGTACTGAATAATTTTGCGGTGAATTTAAGTAAAGACACGGCAGCGACATTAAAGCGTTTTATTGCTTTGCAGTTTATGGGTGTCGCAGCTTCAAAAGAAACACAGAAGGTGCTGATTCAGGCTATTTGTCCCGCAGAAAAAATGCCCCAAAGTGGGGGGGTGACTGTTGATGCATTAACAGTAGGATTGAAACTTCTGACAGACAGTGATTTCAGAGACAGTTCGTGCGATATTCCACAACATTGGTTATTTGCAGAGAAAGATCGGTTAATTCCTATGGCAGTGATAGATGATTTGAAGTCATTGCGGCCTGATGCTCAAGTGACTCTTCTGCAAGGAGCGGGTCATGCTCCGTTTATGACTCATCCCGATGCGTTTGTTGATGCCGTATCAGCATTTATAGATTCATTAGTATAGAGAGATGAAGATTAATCATGTTTGATAAGAAAAATACACGCCTGCACTTTGAACGCGCCGCAGAGACTTACGATGCTTCTGCCATACTGCAAAAAGAAGTTGCCGAGCAATTGTCTCGGTACTTAGATCACCTTGTTGATATACCCGTTGATGTGCCAGAAACCGTATTGGATATTGGCTCAGGTACAGGGTTTATCACTCAGGCGTTACTTCAGCGTTACCCTGAATCGTCCATTATTGCATTAGATTTTGCCTATAGCATGGCACGTAAAAGCCAACAGTTGGGCAGCTCACACTGTAAACCACAAGCCATCTGTGCCGATGCTGAAAAACTCCCTTTAGCATCGGATAGCATAGCGTTATTAATATCTAGCTTAATGTTGCAGTGGAGTAATGATTTAAAGCAGACGGTTGCAGGTTTTCAGCATGTATTAGCACCGAATGGCTTGCTGTTATTCAGCACACTTGGCCCAGAGACATTATATGAAATGCGGGAAAGCTGGGCCGTTGTAGATGATGTGCCGCATACCAGTCATTTTCTTAATGTACAGGCGATTGAGGAAAGCTTAGTAGAGTCGGGCTTTATCAATCCCGTAATTGAAAGAAAGATGATTACCCAGACTTACCCTGATGTACGTCAATTGATGCGCGCTATCAAACAGATTGGTGCCAGTAATACGCATCATCAGCGCGGTAAAGGCTTGATGGGTAAGCAGAAATTAAACGCTTTTGATGCAGCCTATGAGCAGTTTAAAACCCGTGAGGGACTTTATCCTGCTACATGGGAAGTTATTTATGCTTACGCGTGGAAAGCTAAATTATGAATGTTTAATAATTTTGATCACATTATTTTAGTTCAAGGAGTATACTTTTCGCGACTCCTGTTCTTTTCTGATAGTTACACTCTATGAAATATATTCGTGTTTCCTACAAATTTTTTGCATTAGCTATACTCTCGATAATAGGTATGATTTTAATGGGATCATTTGGCTCTCGGGAAAACAAAGGTATTCCTACCTTAAAGCAAAAACAAGTACGGAAGTGGTGGCTCGCTACGGTTGTTAAAATTGTTGGTTTAAACGTCAAAGTTGAAGGTAAAATACCTGCAAGTAATCAAGCATCGCTGTGGGTTGCTAATCATGCATCATGGCTGGATATTCCTGTCGTCGGAAGTATGGGCTCAGGGTTTCTCTCTAAAGCAGAAGTACGCAAGTGGCCTGTTATTGGTTGGCTGGGAGAAAAAGGGGGAACTGTTTATATTCAGCGCGGGGGTAAAAATGCGTCACAAATAGCCTCTCAGCAAATAGCAAATAAGATACACGCTGGAGATAATATTTTAGTATTTCCAGAAGGAACAATAACCACAGCGGGTGATGTTCGACGTTTCCATGCACGTATTTTTGCGCCTGCTCTGGATCATCATTTGGCTGTTCAACCGATTGCCGTTCAGTATTTAAATGATAATGGTGAGCCACACTCTAGTGTGCTATGGGATGATCAGAGCTTTATGTCGAGTCTACTGGGTATTCTCGGTGAGACCAGTATTCATGTTATCATTACCTTTCTCCCTCTGATTTCTGCAGATGAATGTAGTGAGAGAAAGCAACTTGCTGAATTGTGCGAAACACAAATCAAGTCAATTGTTACTGGAGAAGAAAAAGAAGATAGGAAAAGAATGAAAGATGCAACAAGGTGAAAAATTTAACACAATAACACATTTGCTTGGGGCTATTTTAGCAGTGCCCGGGCTTATCTATTTAATCATACTAGCAGTGAATACGGGTGATTTTTGGAAAATCGTTAGTGCCAGTATTTACGGTACAACGTTATTGCTTTTATATATCAGTTCTACCTTGTGTCATGGTCACAGTGGTCGTTTTCGGAATGCTTTTGAAAAGCTTGATCATTTATCAATATACCTGTTGATTGCAGGTACATATACACCTTATATGTTAGTGACTCTTCGTGGAATCTGGGGTTGGTCTATGCTGGGTGCAGTTTGGGGCTTGGCATTCATTGGAATACTGATAGATGTCTGGCCTAAAGATGCAAATAAGGAAAATAAGCGTATATTACCTCTCATCATCTATTTGGTTATGGGCTGGTTGGCTGTTATACCACTAAAGCCCCTGATAGAAAGTCTTGCCTCTAATGGTGTGTGGCTACTTGCTGTGGGGGGTATTTTATATACAGTTGGCGTTGTATTTTTTATCTTAAGCGACCGTGTTAAGCACGCTCATGGCGTTTGGCATTTGTTTGTGATTGGCGGTAGCCTGAGCCACTATGTCTCTATTTCTACTTACGTTATTTGATTTTAGGGCAAGCTATAATACAGGTGGGAGATGTAATCTGTCTTATTTTACGCTTTAATCGTATTTTTAAACTTGTGTTTTTCAGTTTAAATGATGGAATGTCTTTTGAGTTTAGAGCGAAGCGTTGCTCTGTTGATGCCTAAACAGGCAGCTGTTCGGGACTGGTTGCCGTTGGTGTGTTCCATAAGCACTTCTAGCAGGGGTCTTTCTACTTCATCCATAATTTGTCGGTAGAGAAAAGTTGCATCATGGTCACCTAAAAGCTTCAAATAATTTTCTACAGTGTCACGAGTCGTTTCTGATAAAGAACTATTACTTGTAGTAATAACTGGCCTTGTTTCCACAGGTTGGTTCATGGTCGTACTTTCCTTGTTATTCGCTTTCAATTTGGGTGATTGACTCTACTTAACATTCTAATTATTTTTTAACTGATGAATACCCAAAAAATATATGGTTGGGCTATATCAGACTGTTTCTGTGGCACGTTATAGTGCTAATAGAACATTTTCTAATGTTTGTCGTTGTTTTTTTGAGCATGAGATTGGGTAGATCTCTTTGGTCAAAGGTTTTAGCAGCGCCTGTTGATGATTTACCAAGCGAGATAAATACCATCCAATGTGTTTTCGTGCAATACGAACTCCCTGTTCAGTGCCATAGTAACGATGAATGGCATCAATATGCTTCAATGTGGTATTAATCTTCTCTGTCAATGTTATTGGTAATGTTGGTACTGCGTCGGTCAAAATATCATTAATTTCCTTAAATATCCATGGTTGACCGTGACTAATTCTTCCCAGCATGAGTCCATCTACTTTTGTGTAGTTTAAAATAAACAGTGCATCTTCAATAGTTTTTATATCACCGTTGGCGAGTACAGGAATACTGATGGCATTTTTTATTTGGCGAATTGTTTCGTATTCAGCAAACCCCGTATAACCCTGATTTCTTGTTCTGCCGTGTACGGCGAGGGAGACTATGCCTGATTGCTCTGCAATATGGGCTATTTCCAGTGCATTACGGTGGGCAGACTCCCAACCAGTGCGTATTTTCAAGGTAACAGGCACATCCACTGCTGCGACAATATGTTCTAAAATTTGTGCCACTAGTTTGGTGTCTTTCATCAAGGCGGAGCCAGCAGCCTTATTGCAAACTTTCTTGGCGGGGCAACCCATATTAATGTCGATAATTTCTGCACCAAGATCCACATTAAATTTTGCTGCTTCAGCCATTGTCTGAGGTTCAGTCCCTACAATTTGAGCAGACCTTGGGCTGGGTTCATTACGCTGTGGTAAACGCTGTTGAGTTTTTTTTGTTTTTAGTAGCGAAAGATCAGAGGTAATCATTTCAGATGACGTCAGTCCTGCGCCGTATTGGCGACATACGTCACGATAAGGACGATCAGTAATCCCAGCCATAGGAGCTAATAATAATTTGCTCTTGAGCTTATAAGGACCTATTTGATACGACATGACATAATGGCTTGGTAATGGAGTTTGGTTTGCTTATAAAAAATTAAATTGAAAGCGAGTCGCTTTGTTTCCGGGGTCTTTAATTTTTAATTTAAGGTTAGTCACTACATTTTTTTTAAGCAACATAGTATCAGTATATTGCTCTAAATACTCATCGGGAGTAAACCTTCGTAAGGCGACCAATTTAGACTGAGAGTCAGTTAGTCGAACTTCTAAAATGGGGTATTTCTGATCAAACTCAGCGGTATTTTCCATAGAAGCAGAAATCAACAAAACACCTTTCTCAATAGGGTGTGTGAAAACATTATGATTCACCATATGAATTTTGTCAGGTTCGTATTGATTGATACCTAAAATATTGTCCTTGTAATGATATAACACTTGGAAAATTAACAATAATAAGAGTAATAGGGCAATAATTTTTAATCCCAGGCCAGTATGGTTTGATTCTTTTTCGACACCTTTGACTTTTAAGCTTTGTTTATTTTTTGCTGTATTATTGTTTTTAGTATTATCAGCACTGATATCAGTGTGTCTAATTTTTTTAGGTATCTTTTTTTTCTGGGGACTAGCACGTTCAACGGTTTTTTTTGAATAGGGTTTAGGCATATTTGTTGATAGTGTTTTTGAACCGTTAAACACCTGATGGCATTCACCACAACGTAGCATACCTTTTGCAATAGTTACTTCGCGCATATTAATCTCAAATATGGCTTTACAATGTTCGCACTGAGTAAACATAATCGCGACTTTAGAACCTCTTCTATTAAATTTTTATTGCGCTGATTCTTACCCAGTCTTCAAGAATTTTAACGTCAAAATCAGTAAACGCTGCTGAATATGTGTCGAGTATCTGGTCTTTTTGTTCGCTCAAAATTCCTGATAATACGAGTTGCCCACCGCTACGAGTGAGTGAGGAGAATAAGGAAAAAAGTTCACACAGTGGACCACAGAGAATATTAGCTAATAATAAATCGACGGTTTGTTGAGGGCATTCATCTGCTAAGTAACACTGGATGGCATCTTTGCTGATATTGTTGCGTTCCATATTGTCATAGGTTGCAACAAGCGCTTGAGGGTCTATATCAGTAGCAATAATATTTTTGGCACCGAGTTTAGTGGCTGCTAAGGCTAAAATACCGCTGCCACAGCCATAATCAATAACGGATTTATCTGTTGGTGGATTTTGATCGAGCCATTCCAGACAGAGGGATGTTGTAGGGTGTGTGCCAGTACCAAAGGCCAAGCCCGGATCAAGCAAGATTTTTACACTGTCATCCTCTGGAATTTCGTAATTGCTGGGGTATATCCAGAGATTTTCCCCAAATTTCATTGGGTGAAAATCCTTCATCCAGACGCGTTCCCACTCCTGGTCTTCGATGGTCTCAAGTAGAATATTGCTAATATGCCATTCTTCACGATGTGCTTCCAGTGCCTTGGTGAGTCTGGAAATATCGGTATCATAGTCAAACAGTGCTGTGATAATAAGTTCATCCCACAGCGGTGTTTCACCGGGTAAAGGCTCTAAAACAGGTGTATCTTTTGCGTCTTGAAATGTAATGGAGAGTGCATTTGCACTCTCCATTGCGTTTTCTATGATTGCATGGCTTTGCTGATTTGTTTGGCAAACCAGTTGTAACCAACGTTGTTCAGACATGCTTTGTCATCCTTACGGTCGAAATATCTTATAAACCTAATTTTTTCTCTAGGTAGTCGATACCAGCGCCACCGGCAACGAATGCAGTATCTTCCATAATGCGTCGTTGTAGCGGAACATTGGTTTTAATGCCTTCGATAACCATTTCAGACAGTGCTCCACGCATACGTTTGATAGCAGTTTCACGATCTTCAGCATGCACAATAAGCTTGCCAATCATGGAATCATAATAGGGTGGTACGGTATATCCCCCGTAAATATGCGTATCAACACGAACACCTAAGCCACCCGGCATATGAAAGCGTTCAACCTTTCCTGGTGAGGGTACAAATGTTTCTGGGTCTTCGGCATTTATTCTGCACTCGATAGCATGACCTCGAGGAATTAATCCCTGTTTAATCTTTAACTCTTCACCACAAGCAATTAATAACTGTTGTTTAACCAGATCAACACCCGTGATTAGCTCAGTAACAGGGTGTTCAACCTGAAGGCGGGTATTCATTTCGATGAAATAGAATTCATTGTTTTCATATAAAAACTCAAATGTTCCAGCACCTCTATACCCAATATCAATACATGCTTTAGATACGGCTTCACCCATTTGTGTGCGTTGTTCATGAGTAATGCCAGGGGCAGGCGCTTCCTCAACAACTTTTTGATTACGGCGCTGCATGGAACAGTCGCGCTCACAAAGGTGGATGGCATTACCATGCGTATCAGCAAGGACTTGAAATTCAATATGACGAGGCTTTTCAAGGAATTTTTCCATGAATACAACATCATTATTAAAGGCGGCGCCTGCCTCTGTTTTGGTTAATGTTATGGATTCTAGCAAGTCAGACTCATCATAAACAACGCGCATACCACGACCACCACCACCGCCAGTGGCTTTGATGATGATGGGGTAGCCAATGTCATGTGCCATCTTTTTACACGCTTTAGGGTCATCTGGAATTGCACCACCAGAACCGGGAACACAAGGTACGCCCGCTTTGATCATTGCCGCTTTTGCTGCAATTTTATCACCCATAACACGAATCGTGTCAGCGGTTGGCCCTACAAATATGAAGCCACTTGACTCAACACGCTCTGCAAAGTCAGCATTTTCAGAGAGGAAGCCATAACCCGGATGAATCGCATCAGAATCGGTTACTTCGGCAGCACTGATAATTGCTGGAATATTTAAATAGCTATCCATAGAGGATGGAGGGCCAATACATACTGATTCATCTGCAAGCCTTACATGCTTTAAATCGCGGTCTGCGGTTGAATGAACAGCAACAGTCTTGATGCCCATTTCATGGCAAGCTCGAAGAATTCTTAATGCTATTTCACCTCGGTTGGCGATGAGTAATTTTTTAATCATTTGATTGTCTCAATGTCTGTCAATATCTGACTCGATTACTATTGATGTATCTTTTAGAAAAACGGATGTCAAAACTAATTTATGCTTCAACTAATTAGAACAAGATAGATTTATTCAATAACAAAAAGTGGTTGTCCAAATTCAACAGGTGTTTCATTTTCAAGTAAAATTTCCTTAATTGTGCCTGCTTTATCAGACTCAATCTGGTTTAGCATTTTCATTGCTTCAATGATGCACAAGGTATCACCTACGGCAACTTTGCTACCCACGCTGACAAAAGGGGCAGAAGTGGGTGAGGCAGCACTATAAAATGTACCAACCATAGGTGCATCTATGGTTTCACCTTGTGGTGCGCTTGTATCTGGCAGACCCGGTGAGGCAGACATATCAGTGGCAACAGGCGCACTCGCTTGTGGTGCTACAACTTGAGGTTGGGCATATACAGGCGCTACAGAATTGCGTGAAATTCTGACCGACTCTTCGCCTTCAACAATCTCCAGTTCCGCAATATCACTGCTTTCGATTAGTTCGATCAGTTTTTTGATTTTTCTAACGTCCATAATGTGTTCTCTATTTTAAATGTCTATAAATTAACCATTAACTACTGGTTCGACTGTGTTATTTATCCAATTGCTGAAAAGCAGCTTGTAATCCAAGCTCGTAACCTAGTGTGCCTAAACCTACGATAGTACCGACAGCAATATCAGAAAAATAGGAATGCTGACGAAATGCTTCGCGTTGGTGTACATTGGATATATGTATTTCTATAAAAGGAATTTGAGTTCCCAAAAAAGCATCGCGAATGGCAACGCTGGTGTGTGTAAAAGCAGCAGGATTGATTAAAATAAAATCAGTTTTTTCTTTGGCTGCTTGATGAATCGTCTCTATAAGCTTTGATTCTGAATTACTTTGTACATGACTGAATGAATGTGATTTGGCAGAAGCCTGTTGTTCCAGGCGCTGAATAATACTATCTAAGGTGTCTGAACCATAGAGCTCGGGCTCTCGTGTACCGAGCAAATTCAGGTTGGGACCATTCAATAGTAGTATTTTAGCCATTTTTGCTTTTTTCTTGATTTTAAAGGAAGTTGAAGACAAAACGCATCAAATTGCGCTGATTTTATCTCTATTTAATGACAAAGGCTATTCTATTTTGATAAATATAATGAATAGTAATGACTGTTATTGTAAATGACGGGTTTTAGAGCCATTCAAGAAGTATCAAGTTTTTTGTACAGAATAGGCTGCTTTTAGTTTTTATCGTGTTTTTATGTAGTTTGAACTCTTGTTTTTTATTTTGAGTATTCTGAGGGCATGCACTCATCAAAAGTTGGGGGATTAAAACAAGTGTGTCCATATGTATTTTTTTAAGAAGACCATTTGGGTCGCTGCAATATCAGAAAATGAACAGGTTTTCGCTGCTATTTGCTACTTAAGGGTTTAATCTCATATATTGATAAAGGAATCTACAGGGCTGAATGAAATAGCCCTTTGGCGATTGAGACTTTATCTGAGAACTTTAAAAAAGTGCCTATAAGTAGGGGGGTGGATTTGGGGGAATATGAATTGACGTCTTAATGGTTATTTTTTGTTGATAGAATCGCGGGTTAGATTTTTTCCTGATGTTTCCTTCACAATTTTTCCAAAATAAAGAGCTGTAAGTATTAGAAACTGCCCAATTATGGAAAATTAACCACATGAGGGAGAGAATACTTGACCAATATAGATTCCATAAAATGGAAAGAAAACAGCCTGAAACTTTTTTGGAGAGTCAATACGTGAAAACAGTAAGTTCATTCTTCGAAAACTTGAATTTAAGGTATATTTACGAGAAAGTGCCAGGACAATCAAAAAAACAAATTTGAGGTTATAGGGGATTATCGAAGGGTTTTTCTACAGCCTCGTTATACACGTAATGGAAATAGCATGCTGAGACTTAAAGATAAAATTGCATTAATTACAGGTGCTGCCAGAGGGATTGGTCAAGCAGTAGCCGAACTGTTTGCCAAAGAAGGTGCAATAGTAATCGTTTCAGATATCAATGATGAGTTGGGAGAAAAAGTTGCGAGCGAGCTCAACCCAAAAGCAACGTATCTTCATCTTGATGTCGGAAATGAGGAGAACTGGATAACTGTATCTAAATACATTCAAAAAAATATGGTAAGCTGAATATTGTTGTAAACAACGCAGGTATCACAGGTTTTCTTGAAACACAGGGGCCACATGACCCGGAAAATCTCGACCTGGAAAGTTGGCATAAGGTTCATCAAACCAATTTAGATGGTGTTGCG
>PDWI01000356.1_pt1 | contig 74050 bp, 51 predicted proteins | sample 1430891 | NCBI WGS metagenome assembly PDWI01 (sample SAMN01162508, study PRJNA174530) | Oral metagenome, whole genome shotgun sequencing project. | biome: Marine environment; feature: Marine mammal; material: Swab sample of the gingival sulcus; isolation source: swab sample of gingival sulcus...
ATTACCACCTAAACCGCAGCTTACATAGAGCAGAACATCATACAACCAATACGCGCCGGTTATCCTTTGGCCCTCATAGGTAAAGCTTGCCTTATCGTAGATCTGTATGGCTTTTTCTTCCAGGGTGAGTTTGCCGCTGTGCAGGTGCCAGAAGACATCGAAGCCGTCCACCTCCACAAAGGAAAGTTGCAGCAGGAAAAGGGTCAAAGCCAGAAACGTGATCAGGGTAATGATCTTGCCGTGTTTTGACTGCGCGTTTGGTTGTTCCAAGGTTTAGACTCCCGTGTAAATGACTTGCCGGCATGTTGTGTAAAAAACGTCCTGAATGGCACCTTTGGTCAACACCCCTGAGGCTTTGCGTTGATCCACTCGATTATACATGACTTGTTTGATACAATAAATGGCTGCATTGCATCGAGACTGATAAGATGATAGAAGAAAATGGCTGGTTGCATCATGACAGAGAAAGTCACTCCTTTCAACAAACCCTTCATTATTGGTAAAGAAATTACCTATATTAAAGACTGTATTGAACATGGTCACTTGAGTGGCAATGGTTTATTTACGGCCAGGTGCAATCGGTTTATTGAGAATCAACTGGGCTCCGGAAAGTCCTTCATGACGCCGTCATGTACGGCCAGCCTGGAGCTGGCGGCTTTACTGCTGGATATTCAGCCCGGTGATGAAGTGATTATGCCCTCTTTTACCTTTGTCTCAACGGCCAATGCCGTCGTTCTTCGCGGTGGTGTCCCCGTCTTCGGTGAAATAAGAAGTGACTCCCTGAATTTAGACGAGTCGAGGCTTGAGGAATATCTGTCGCCCCGTACCAAGGCCATTTTCCCCGTTCACTACGCGGGTAACTCATGTGACATGCAAGCCATCAGCACTTTTGCCAAAAAGCATGGCCTGTACGTCGTGGAAGATGCCGCTCAGGCCTTTGGATCCACTTTCAAGGGAAAACCGGTTGGTGTTGTGGGCGACATGTCCTGCTTTTCGTTTCACGAAACCAAAAATGTCATTTGCGGTGAGGGCGGTGCTCTGGTTGTCAACAATAAAAAGTTTGTGGAACGAGCCGAAATCCTTCAGGAAAAGGGAACCAATCGCTCACAGTTCTTTAGAGGTCAGGTTGATAAATACACATGGGTTGATGTGGGCTCTTCTTTTTTGCCTTCCGAACTTCAAATGGCTTTTTTATACGCGCAGTTTGAATGCGCCGATGCCATTACGCAAAAAAGAGAACGGCTGTGCAGGTATTATCGCGCCAGGCTGGAGTCACTTGAAGATAAGTTCATTCAGTTGCCCAAGGTCATCGGGGATTGTCAAAATAACTCCCATATTTTTTACATACTCTGCAGTGACCTGAAAACGCGCAATGAATTGATGACCCATCTCAAGAAGAGAGGGATATTGGCCGTCTTTCACTACGTACCGCTTCACTCGTCACCGGCGGGTTTGCGATTGGGAAAAACACCTGTCGCTTTACCTGTTACAAACAAGATAAGTGAAAGGCTGCTTCGCCTGCCGCTGTACTACACCCTGACCAGGCAACAGCAAGACATAATTATTGATGCCATTTACACTTTTTACGGTGTGGGATGAATTGGGAGCAGGCCATGCTATGGAGATGCAAGTCTGTTTCTGAGAGACCCATTTTCCTCTAGATAGATAGACGAGTGAAAAGCAGACACTTGGGTTTCCCGTTCATGCTGCGCGGATCTTTCTCTTGGTAAAACAAAAGCCCGGAAGAGCCGAATGGGCTTTTCCGGGTTGAAATAGGAGAGATCGAGTTTATCCACAGTTTCCAGGTTGAAACTGATAGGTTACAGTTTGAAATCCCAGATTTCACGTGCTTCTTTTATAAGCTGTTCTCTGAAGTTTGGATGAGCGATGTTAATGAGCTCTCTGGCTCTTTCCAGGGTACTCTTGCCGCGCATGTCGGCGATGCCGTACTCCGTGACAATGTATTGAACGTGTGCCCTTGTTGTGACAACGCCTGATCCGGGGGTCAGTGTGGAGACGATGCGTGAAATGGTGCCGCCTTTAGCGGATGATGGAAGAGCAATGATGGCCTTGCCGCCTCTTGAAAGAGCCGCTCCTCTTACAAAGTCCATTTGTCCGCCTACACCGGAGAAGGTGTTGGTTCCTATGGAATCGGCACAAACCTGACCTGTGATATCAATTTGGAGAGCCGAGTTAATGGCGATGGCCTTGGGGTTTTGTCGTATAATGGCTGTATTGTTGACGTACTCGATGTCAAGGAAGACAACACTGGGATTATCATCGATGAAATCGTAGAGTTTTTTGGTTCCCATGGCGAATCCGGTAACGGTTTTACCCGGATGCTTGACTTTGTGGATGTTGTTGATAACACCACTTTCTACCAACGGTAGGATGCCGTCTGAAAACATTTCTGTGTGAATACCGAGATCTTTTCTGTCTCCCAGGCAAGCTAAAGCGGCATCGGGGATAGCACCGATTCCCATTTGAAGCGTCGAGCCGTCTTCAATTAAACTGGCGACAGATTGACCTATGGCTTTTGTCGTTTCAGTCTGCCTGGGGGGAGCAATTTCAGGCAGAGGAACGTCTTCTTCATAAACAGCATGGAAGGCGTCGTAGGGAACGAAGGCATCGCCGTGCGCGCGCGGCATACTTGGATTGATATGGGCAATTACCTTCTTGGATGCTTGAATAGCGGCCTTGGTTGCTTCAACAGATATCCCCAAAGTGCACATGCCGTGGGCGTCAGGAGGCGATACTTGAACCAGTGTCGTGTCAAGAGGCTGTACTTTTCGCCTGAATATGACGGGGATTTGCGACAGAAAGATAGGTATGTAATCGGCTTCGCCTTTTTGAACCAGTTTTCGAATGTTGCTGCCGACGAAATAACACATGTTTCTTAGATGACCTTTCAGTTTGGGGTCGGCAAGAAAGTGAGCGCCTTCTGTGTGTAATTGGAACAGTTTAATGTCTTTCCTGCTCATGGCGTGTTCGCAGAGGCCTTCTAACAAGCGGCCTGGAGTTGCTGCCATGGATTGAGTCCATATGTTTTCTCCTGATTCAATGCTGGATACGGCTTCTACGGGTGATTTTGCGATGATCGGGCTCATAATGCCTCCTGGGTGGATTGCGCTGACGGAAGGCTGGATCCGTCTGTCCGCAAGACTAGCACATGGAAGCCGAGGCCAAGGAAACCCTTTTGTAAAAGCTAGTTCAACTGAATGGTCCATGTTAAGTTGAAGAGAACCATGATGATCATTCGGTTTCCGTTGTCAATGGGTATGTGTTGTAATCATTCTTTTAAATCCTGAAAAATACAGTTACACCAGAGTGAGTTGTCAGATGTCGCTGTGCTCTTTGCTATAGCAGGATTCTCGTCAGGGTTGCGTGGTTTGCGTTTCTTGAAAAGATCAATCTCGTTCAGTTTCTTGAACCCGAAGCCGCTCATGTTGAACGGCAGGTCCGGTTTTTTTGTGTTTATAAACAATAAAAGGCCGACTGCCATATCAGCCGGCCTTTTATAAATTAGTTTCAGTGTCAGACTGATTAGTCGTAAATTACAGCACCTAAGCCTGAAAGTTGATGCCTTGTTTCGGTTTTATCACCCCAGATAACGAAGCCGCTCCATTCTGAAGCCGTTGTAACAGCTTGGATCCAGACGATATCATGGAGCTTGTCGGAACTGAACATGGACTCAGCTGTTTTGACGATTTTGACATGGGGCTGTACGTTTTCTTCTGTATAGGACTCGACAATGTCTCCATTTTTGTCTCGCCCTTTAAAGGTGATACTGCCAGCGGTATCTCCCAGGTTGAGGGCTACAATACCTGTCCAGTTCACATTGTCAGAGACAACGATGGGGTAGTCAAGTTTGGATCCCGTATTCATACTGCCCTGGAAGCCTGAGAAAAACTGGTGCGGAGAGCCATTGGCTGAACCGAAAAGTTCATAACCCACCAGAGCGGGATTGGCAGCACTGATTTCAATCCAGGCAGTTCCCTCTGGAGTGGTGTTGTCTTGGTCAAAGATGAACACCACTTTCTGGCCGCGAATAAGAGTTTTGGTTTCAGAGTGAATTTCCGTGCCATCCGCCGCGAAGAAGCGTTCCGTGGCTTCGATTGTTGAGTTGCTGACATTGATGTAAACCAGTCCGGTCCAGAAATTGGCAGTATCGGTTGCAACATGCAAGAAACGCAAAGTATTCGTTTTGTTTTGGTTTAAACCCAGAGAGGCGACTTTTTCCTTTTCTGGTAAATAAGAAAAGTATTCCATCGCGGCAACCGTTTGGTCGGTACTCTTGATCAATGCCCAGTCGACCAGTTCAACGTCGTATCCGAAATAGTCAACGGCTGTGCCGCTCGATTTGCCGTAAGAACAACCTGAATATCCCAAGTCCTGAACATCTCCAAAGGGTTCTGGATCAAGCTGTACGGTAGCGATTTTTCCGGTGGCATTGGCATTGGCTACAACCGTTTCAAATTGGGCGGTATTTTTAGCGACATGAGGTACGTAGGCACTGTAACCTGTTTTATCGGAGGCCCAGAAGGCAGAGCGAACCTTGTCACTGTGGAATTCAGCAAAAACATGGAGCGGACGAGATGAACCCACTTGAATCCATTTGACCTGATTGGATAAAGAGCCAAACTCGGTTGAAAAATCAAAAGAGATCTTGCCATTGGAGGGAACAGAGAGGTTGACCGCGTTTGGGTTTAATTGCTTGCCGTCTTCAGAGAAGGCGAACAGGTCAATGTGTGCAGTTCCAGTGGCAGTCGTATTGATGACGTGTATGTCGGTGGTCATCTCCTTGTTATAGAGAATTTCCGGGATAACGTAGTAGTATTCATGCAGTGTACCGCGTACCTTGGTGCGATATTGTCCCATGAGATTGCGTGTTTCGTTGATGGTTCGCGCGTTATCTGCAGAATTGTCCGGATCTGTGTGATCGACACCTGTAGGAGCGCCTTCATAGTTGACTTCGGGGTTGGAAAAGTGGTTGATGTAAAAACAAGTTCCAGGACAGGTATGGGCGTACGCCATGACCGTTACAAATTGATTGGGCGGATCCTGATAACCGTAGGAATAAGAGAATTTGCCTCCGTTTCCATCTTGAAGCTGCGTGGTGTTTCTGTCATGGGCACAGCCCATGTTGTGGCCTACTTCGTGAGCGTAAGTAATGGTATCGGTGCCGCAAATTGCCCCGTCTTCAATAACGGCATAGGAGATGCGTGCTCCAGAGGGAATATTGTTTCTTGTAATTAACCATGCGAGACCACAGGTTATGCCACCACCGGAAATTTCACCATTAGTCACTTTATTGATTAACGTAACCTGGTCGGCTCCGTATTGATCTCGAAGTGCTTCGATGTTATCGAACAAGCCTGGCTCGTAGTTGCCTTGGAGATAAGTTAGATCCATCAGGGCTATTCCAATGCTGCTGGCGTCACCGCCTGAGGGGTCTGGAGTGTAATCCGGATAGTCGACTTCGAGCGTGTGAACAAGATGCAGCTGGGTATCGATGGCACTATTGATATAGGATTCATTGGCTACATCCACATAGTTCTGGATACGAGCCATGGTGTTGTCGCCGCGAAGCTCGGCAAAACCTTTGGTGTAGAGGATCATGACATCGATAACTTCGCCCGGTTGACAGTCAACTTCTGCCGCGGCAGCTTTGTGGACGTGACTTGCCGGCTTTTCGGTGGTCAGCAGTTGCTCTACTTGATTGTAGTCGGGGATCGCTTCACACTTGGCAGCGGGGATATTTTGTGAAGGATCGACTTCCGCGAACACGGAAGTTCCAAAGTCAAAGCCAGGTTCAATGATAAATTGACGACCTTGATAGATAATATGGCCGAAAAAACCAGCCTTGCCCACCGTGAGCAGCATGCTGGCATTGGTTGCCCGGTCAATTCCGCGCCATGTTTTGATTTCACCGTGGTCTTGAAAATAGTCTCGAGTGAAGATCATATCCGATTCCAATACGGGAAAGGTTAGCTGGTCGAGTTGATCCGTTCTCAACAAATCAAGGGTGTTTTGCTGATTGGCAAACGTGGCCTGACTTAGAACTCCCTCTTTAAAGTTGGCTTGTGAGTTTTCAATGAAATGGGAGATTAATGGGTTCGGTTTTTCGGCGAGGGCGCAGCCCGCAGAAAGGCATATTAGAATGAAGAGGAAAATTTTTTTCATAATGGACTTCCTTAACTGGTTCTTTTAGAGGCGTTGGAGGATGATATGCCAGCTTAATTGATCATTAAAAACAAGACAGAAAAAGAGCGCCAGCAACAATCCCTTCACGCAACTGTTTAATTGCAAGCTCTATTATACTCTCTTTTCTAACTTGTGGCGAATTTAAGTCAAATTCCTGACCTGTACTCGCCGCGGATGAATCTCGCGGTCACGCAAAGGTATTTTCTTTATGGAAAAGACAAGAGCATTCACCTTTTTTAGAAATTCCTGTATAATATCTTCTTTAGTTTGGATTTATATATGAGATAAAAAATACAAATAAATCATTAAAAGGGAATAAACCTAGAGGTGAAGAAATGAAAAAAAAGCTTATCCAATGTATCTTGGGACTGGGGTTTGTTCTCACTGCGATGCCGACATTGGCGCAACAGACGTCAACTATTGCCGGTAAAGTCAGCAGTGATGATGGAACCGCCCTGCCCGGTGTTGTTGTCAATCTTGAATCAGATCGCCTTCAGGGCACGCGTTCAAGCGTTTCCAGGGAAGATGGCTCTTTCCTGTTCAAATTGCTACCCCCGGGAACCTATACCCTCACTGCCTCCATGGCAGGTATGAAAACGTTCAAAAAGACAATTAATGTAGGTCTCGGTCAGACCAACAGACCGAGGGTTGTCTTGTCTGCGGAAAAAATTGAAGAGGCCATGGTTGTCACAGCCTCAGCAAAGGAATCCATTACCGATACCACCGAAGTGGGCACCAACGTCGATTTCGAAGAGGTTAATGAACTGCCAGTCGGCCGATCAATCAACTCCGCTGTTTCCCTGTCTCCCGGTGTTACCAATGGCGGGCCTGGCGGCAACATCCAGATTTCCGGTGGTCAGAGTTTTGAGAACCTCTTCATGATTAACGGTGTTGTTGTCAACGAAAACGTTCGCGGTCAGCCTCACCAGGCCTATGTTGAAGATGCCATTCAGGAAGTTTCGGTTCTCACCGGAGCCATTTCCGCTGAATACGGCAACTTCACAGGTGGTGTTGTCAACACCATCACCAAATCCGGCGGCAACGAATTCAGCGGAAGCTTCCGCGCTCACTTCGACAACGATGCCTGGATGGCCAAAAGGCCCAACGCACAAGCTCAACCTGAAAGCAATCTCAATCACATCGAATCCTTTACTTTGGGTGGACCCATTGTCAGGGATAGACTGTGGTTCTTTACTTCCGGCAGAAAAAGAAAAGACGAAACCGAAAACTACATTCCAAAGATAACACCTATGACGAACCGTCAGGTTCGCTATGTCAATCGCTTGGGCTATGAGCTGGATGAGGACCAAACGACGCCAAACGAACAGTACTGGCCCCGTAAAACTGAAAATGAACGTATTGAGGTTAAGTTAACCGGTCTGATCGGCACCGATCATACCATCGTCGGTTCTTACTTATTTGCCAATACGGATGCATACAATAACATGCAAAGAACGGCCATTCACCCCAGAGCGGTCGATCCTTTCATGGCAATGCCCAATAGCCTTATGTCCATCAACTATCGCGGCATTATCACTCCCGAGCTGACCATTGATGCCCTTTACTCTGAAAAACAGTTTACTTTTGAAGAAGCAGGTGGCAATGACTATACGCTCACTGGTGGAACACCCATCATTTACGGTCGCGTGAACTTGGGTGCACCTATGTTCAGTGAAATTGCTGACGAAGAAAGAGATAACGAGACCTTAAGCTTAAAATTTTCTTACTATCTTTCAACTGAAAACTGGGGATCACATGACATTGTAGCCGGTGCAAACCAGTTAACTGAAATTAGAAAAGCCGATAACCACCAGTCCGGTTCCGATTGGACTTCCTACGCCAGTTACGTCTATTTTGACGACAATAACGAGCCCATACCTCTGTTCCTGGCGGATGGTGATTCCTTAATCTACTACTGGCCCATACTGAAGTCATCGCAGGGAAGTGATTTTAAGTCGCAGGCTCTTTTCATCAACGATTCCTGGGTTTTAAACGATAATTGGAGATTTAACCTGGGTCTGAGATACGATAAAAACAACACCAAAGCTCAAGATGGCACCCTGCTGTCCGACTCAGACATGATCAGCCCCCGCATGGCGGTAACGTATGACATTTTCGGCGATGGACGTCACAATGTGGCGGCAAGCTTTGGCCGATACGTTGCCAAAATTGCCAACGTTGCCGATGGACTCAGTACAGCCGGAACACCCGCCATCATTGGATGGACATATGCCGGTGACATTACAGACAATCTGGGAGATGTTTTCAATTGGTTTGAAACAACCTACGGTGTGAATCTGGCAGATGGCCAAGGCGCTCTTTTCCAATCAGGAGCTCTTAGATACGCAAGGCAGGTTACCATACCCGGTGGCACCACCCTCCTTCCAGAAACGCTGGAATCACCTCTTGTGGATGAATATACACTTGGCTACAGTGCCAAATTAGGCAGTCGAGGTGTTTTCAGGTTTGACTATGTTCACAGAGAATACGATAAATTCTATGTAACGCGGGTTGTTCAGGGAACAGAACCACTTGAAATTCCCGGTACTGGCGACTTTGACGAAAACGGTCAAATGATTCCCGGTACAGGAGACTTCACCGACATGAGAATTATGGATAACTCGGACGGTGAGTACACTCGGGAATACGATTCTGTTCAAGCCCAATTCCAGTTCAACTTCGACGATAAGTGGAACGCGGGAATGAACTACACATGGTCTCAATTAATAGGTAACATTGTTGGAGAAACAGCGGGTTCCGGCTCCATCTCTACCTCCACCAACACGTCTTACGTTGAGGTAAAAGACTATGATAATTACAACCCGTCGACATACCTGGACGGTGATTTGAGACATAAAGTCGATATGTGGGTGGGCTATGATTTGAACACCTCGTTTGGTGATTTCAACTTCAGCGCGCTCTACAAGTTCCAGTCAGCTCCAGTTACCGAAGGCTACTATCTTTCATGGAATATCTCTCGCAACGGTCCTACCTGGGAAGATTTTGGTTTGGCTAATCCTGCAACTTTTGGTTACCTTAAAGCACCAAAAACGGTTTTTTATTATGTCAAAGATCGCGATCGCTTTACTGCTAATGATTTTAGCCGGATGGACTTGGCGATTAACTACTCATTGCAAATTAAGCGAGTTGAACTGTTTATCGAGTTTGAAGTGTACAATCTCTTCAATCAGAGTGCTTATATTAAAACACAACCCAGAGTTTCTTTTGACACAACAACAGTCAACCCAAGTGAATGGTTTGACGTGCATACGGAACAACCAATTGAAGGTGTTCACTACATCGTCAATAAAAATCCTGACCAAAGGCCTTCTTCTGGCTTCCAAACACCCAGATGGTATCAGTTTGATATAGGATTTAAATTCTAGTTGCAACAAACGACACAACAAAAAAAGGAGAGCCGTTCAGGCTCTCCTTTTTTTAATGAGAAAGCCATTGAACCATGCGTTTTACAGTTAAAACGAAAACGCGATTACTCCTGTTTTTAAATTAATCTCTACCACAGAAAAATGTTGTGGCGGTTGACGCTCAGCAGCTTGAACCGAACAGAATAGCACTAAACTTCTATTCCCAAAATCAGCACATCATCATCAGCTTTGCCTAATTTCTCTTCCAGCGAGGCGTTCACTTCAATGATTGCCTCCTGAATGCTCAAGTCAGATGTCTTTTCAATTGCCTCCGGGGCGTGAATTAAATCGTCAGCCCAAACTGTCTGGTTCTTTTTTCTTTCTATGATACCATCGGAATACATGAAGAAGCGGTCTCCTGGCTGAACTTTCAGGACACGCTGTCCAAATGCAACATTTTCAAAACAGCCTAGAACATCTCCATCGTTAGAAATTAATTGTGGCTTTTCACCTTTAGGTACATAAATAACAGGTGGGTGTGCCATGTTAACGAGCTTTGCTCGATTCAGTTGCCTGTTGAGTTCAAGGTAACTGGCTGTCAGATATTTTCCAGAAGGCATGGCGTCTTTAAGGACGCCATTCACCAACATCATCGCTTGAACAGGAGAATAGACGATTTTACAGTTTTGGCGCAAGAGGGCTTTCAGCGCGGGTGTCACAAAACTGGTGCCAATATCGTGCCCTGAAACATCCCCAACAAAAAAACCGAAAATACCCGAAGCCAACTGAATGACATCGTAGAAATCACCGCCTGCTTCGTTAAGGCTTTCATAAAGTACTCCAAAACCGGCTTCAGGCAATTGTTCAGGCTTTATGAGAATATAGTCTTGCGCTTTTTTTAATTGCTCCAAACTCTTGGCTTGATCACTGATGATGATTTTTGTCGCCATTCCCAGCTGTATGTGCACACGTGCTCTGGCTCTTATCTCGTAAACATTGAAAGGTTTGGTAATGTAGTCAACTGCTCCTAGCTCGAACCCTTTGAGTTTGGATTGAAGATCTTCCTTGGCAGTTATAAAAATGACGGGAATATTGGCCGTTGATGAGTTTTCTTTTAACTGCTTGATAGTTTGATAGCCGTCCTGGCCCGGCATGACAATGTCCAGCAGAATGAGATCTGGCTGTTCTTTTTGAGCCAGCTCGACTCCCGCTGCTCCATTTTGAGCCCAGATGGTTTCATATCCTGCATTTCCAAGACCATGCCGCAGAATAATGATGTTTTGCATCATATCATCGACAATTAGAATTTTATGAGCCGTCATTAGTTACCCTCAATCTCTATGTCTTAAATACAAGAGATTATTAAGCCTATGCTATTCTATTCCACTATCCACCTCAAATTGAAGAAAAAACAAGCCGTTTGCGCTTTTTTCTCTCTTTTTTTGCTCCTAAAGCAGTTCGAACCGACAGTTTTGTTTTTTTATCGAACAAAATCCTTTTTAGTCTGTGTTTCTGTGTGATTTTTGAAGACACTTTACTGTGTCGTTTTGCGTAAGCCCGCATGGTCGCTTCAGATGTTTTTTAGAATTCCAATAAGGCTGGATGCCATTGATTTGGAAAAGTGCCATTCCATCTATCCCGATTTCAGCGTGATCATGAATCTTGATCTGGAACCATTACAAAAAAACTCAATGATTTTAAATGCAGCTATGAATGAAGGTGGCGCTGGCAGGAGTTGGGCGTAAAAAAACAATTCACTTTATATATCGGCTTAAAGGCAAACTGTTTTTGTTGTTGACCTTGCTTTCCAGAATATTGAAAAGGTGTCTGCCTGCTTTGTTACGGGTTGATATGCCGAACAACATTCCAAGTATCATAAAATCATCTCATTACACTTGCAATGACAGGGGTTGTTTTAGTGAAACTTATGCTAAAAGACAATGAAGCTCTGTCAATTGACTTTTTTATGCAATCGTAGGATGATTTGTTCAAGGAGGACTTCATGGAATTGACACTTAGAGCCGCAGATGATCTTCACATACACTTGAGGCGGGACGAGCGAACACCTGTCGTTATGAAGTCTCTTGGTAAAGGCGGCACAGCGAGAGCTTTGGTCATGCCAAACACGCAGCCAGCAATTGCCACAGGTGAAGAAGCCAGGGCTTACAGGGACTATTTATATCAATTCAACAGCGATTGCGAACTATTGATGACCATTAAACTCAGTCCAAATACAACACCGCAACATATTCTTGACGCCGTATCTGCAGGGGTTCTTGCCGGGAAACAGTACCCGGATGGTGTGACGACCAATTCGGAAAACGGGGTCCGGAATGTGAAGGATCTCTTTCCTGTTTATGAAGTCATGCAGGAAACAGATATGGTTCTCTCTCTTCATGGTGAAGTACCCGGTGTTTTTGTGATGGATGCCGAGTCCGCCTTTTTGAACGATCTCAAACTGATTCACGATAATTTTCCCAGGTTGAGAATCGTTCTTGAGCATATAAGCACTAAAGATGCTGTCGATACCGTTAAAAATATGGGGCCAAATGTAGCAGCAACGATTACAGATCATCATCTTGCTATTACACTTCAGGATGTCGTAGGGACCAGATTACAACCCCATCACTTCTGTATGCCCGTGGCCAAACGGCCGGAGGACCGTCAGGCGCTCATCGATATTGTCAAAAGCGGTCATCCTTCCTTTTTTTCAGGTACCGACTCAGCTCCTCATTTAAAAGAGACGAAGGAAAGTGCTTGCGGTTGTGCAGGTGTTTTTACTTCTTCAATTCACATGCCGTTATTGGCGCATCTTTTCAATGCTGAATCGATGTTGGACCGGCTTGAAAATTTTACAGCCTTGTTTGGCGCAGAATTCTATCGACTCGAGAGGAACAGTCAAGAGATCACATTGATTAAGAAACCCCTTGTCGTGGCCCGGGAAGAAGGGGGTATCGTTCCCTTTTGGTTTGGAAGGACACTGGATTTTAGTCTTTATCAGTAAAAATAGAGCGTTTTCCCGTTACAGCGTAAAGAGTTTCTCAAGGATTTTCTGGCATGGGTAAGCTGTATCCTTTACAACAATTGTGTTATAGTAATAAACAGTCTAATTCAGGCCAAGTAATGAGGGGCAAGATGATAAAACTGGACTCTGAAAGATATCTTTTTGAAAAGTAAGGAGTTACTATGAATACTGATCGGTGGCTCATTTATCTGTTCGTTGTACTGGGTTTGCTTTGGAATTGCTCCAAGGAATCTGACCAGCAGTTTCTCAATCATATCCAAAAGGTTATGAACAAAATTAAGGCCGCGGAAGAACAGCTGGCACAAAACGATCCCGGTGCAAGCGGTGATCTAAAAAGGTGGCGCCAAGCCCTGAAAGAAGCGGAAAGGCTTTCCCTGGAAGGTAACGAAGTTGAAGCTCAAGAGCAACTGGGCCAGGTTGAAAATGAAGTTGTCGAACTGGTTGGCAATCGAAAAGAAAACATGCAGTTTGCTTATGTCACGGGCACGGTCACTCAGGGCGGCAAGCCTGTGAAGCAAGGGGAACCTGTGCTTGAGGAAAATACCATCGAAGTCAAGACCAATTCACTGACTGAGCTGAAGCTCTACAACGATTCCATGTTGACGTTGCTGCCCAATTCAACGTTGAAAATCATCCAAATTCGCCCCTGGGGTCGAAGTTTTATCTGTGAATTGGTCAAAGGTGCTGCGGTTTACGAACAGAAAGGCAAGATGACGAAATTCTATTTAAAAGCGGGTTCTCGTGAATTTGACCAAGCTTCGGAAAATGAATTTGAAGTGTGCTTGAGAAAAACGGATGAAGGTTACGTTATCCCAAATAAAACCGCTGTAAACCTGGTTTTTGAAGGGCAAAGAGAAAAAGTGCGTTTTGGGGAGGGTTTCATCTGGAGTGGCGATATGACTGAACATGTTCAACCCTTACCAGCACCTGAGATCAGCCTGCCTTCAATGGAACAAACTATTTTAGCGGTGAAAAATGAACGTGTAAAAGAGGTCACTTTCGAGTGGGAAAAAATTGAAGATGCGGCTTATTATCTCATGGACATTTTTACAGATGCAGGACTCAAGAAACCATGGAAGACCTCTCATAAAGTAACTCAAAACACAGAGAAAATAAAAGTGCCAGCCGGTGTTTTTTATTGGCGAGTCAAGGCGGTTTCCAAGGATCATTTTCCCGGGTACAATTCGAAGGTGAGCTGGTTTTCTTTTGTCAATGAAGAACTGGAAAAGCAGAATCAAAAGGATGGTCCAGAATTGAAGAACGTCCAAATAGAGCTGTTAAATGACATGGCAATCGTTTCCGGACAAGTGGATGACAGCGTTTCAGTAAGCGTCAACCACACCAAAGCCGTTCGCACGATGGATGGCGGCTTCAAGGTTGTGTTAAGTCTTCAATTTGGAGAGCAGCAAATCACCATTGTAGCCACCGATAATGAAGGCGCCCAGACAATTAAGAGATATACTGTTAATTCCGATTTTTAACATGAATTGTTGTTTGAACTTAAATCACGAGGAGAGAATGTGTACCGATTAAAGAGATCAGATATAGAGGGATGGAATCTCTCCATCCGAACGACTTTACTACCTAAAGATACCAACTACCATGGAACCATTTTTGGCGGCGTGATTTTATCGCTAATCGATATTGCCGGAGCCATTGAGGCCCGCCGCTATTGTGATCAGCGGGTTGTCACAGTGAGTATGAACGAGGTCGTCTTCAAGGAACCTGTCTTTGTGGGTGACCTCATCAGTTTCTACACCCGCATCATCAAAATAGGACGAACATCCATCACGGTAGATGTTTTTGTCATCGCCACAAGAGAAGCTCAGTCCAGAAAGCGACTGCCTGTAACGGAAGCCACCGTTACCTATGTTGCCATTGATGAAAACAGAGATCCATCACCTATTGTAGTTCGTCAAAACGAGGATGACCCTCCCGCCCTTGCTCTTGAAAGCGAAAAAAACTAGAGAGTTTTTCCTGCAAGACGCTGCAACCGCTTGGCCAGAGGTGTTTGCATTCGCAATGCAGCTGCTTCTATGTTGACGCGGAGCCAAGAGCATAATAGACTGTTGCCATTCTGCAAACGAGGTTCAAATTTGTTTGGTTTATTTGCAAAAAAGGATGTAACAAAAGCGATTGGCAAAATCGAGAAGCTCTTTGAGAAGGGCTATAAAGGCAAGGCCATCGAGAAAGCGGAAGCTCTTGAGAAAGATGCCAATGAGTCTGAGCTCTCGACAATCAGAAGTCTAAAGCGGCAAATAGAGGCTTCTCTCATTGACGAGTACTTATCCAAGGCGGATGTCATGGTGAAGAAAGGCTGTACCGATGAGGCCATTGAATGGATGGACATGGCTCTGGATTACATTTCAGATCCTCATCAGAAAAAGGAAGTGGAAAACCAAATTCAACAGCTCAGTGTCCCGGAAGAGGAGGAAGAGCAGCCGGAACCCGAAGTCGCTCCTGAGGAAATATCAACAGAAGCGCAAGATAGAGACGCTTATTTTGAAACTTTGATCAATATGCTGAAAGACGAATATCTTGAATCCTGCCAGGCATTGCCTGAAGCGTTTCAGCAAGCGTATGTTCTTTCTCATTCCGGTCAGTACAGGAAGGCTTTGGAACTGTTAAACAGTTTGAGTGTGGAAGGCGATCCTGTTCCCATGATTGAGTTTGAAAAAGCCCGTTGCCTGATGGCGCTGGAGGCATATGGAGAAGCTCGAACTGTCTGTGAACAGGTGTGGGATGAATTTGGCAATGAAAGCATCGATCTGGCCGAAGCCCTGTCAATTCCAGTGCTATGGACGGAGTGCTGTCTTCAGCAAAAAGACCCGGTGGCAATTATAGAAAAGGTAGGGGAATTGGCCGCTCCGGGAAAGGGCAATCCCGCTCTAACCCTGTTGGTTTCCTTTGCCTTTGAAATGGACGAGCAGTTTGAAGAAGCGGTCGACCTCCTCTCGCGAGCCATCAGGCGTTTCGATGATCCCAACTTCAGTTATCACCTGGCTCGTATTTTAAACGATCAGGGTGAGTGGGAGAATGCGGCACAGGTGCTGGAAAGTGCCATTACGCCCAGTTGTTCCGGATCCTGCTACGGACCTCCTCTGCACTTTCCATCCCTTCATATGTTAATTGGAATCTACTTGACCGATGATCGGGCTCTGGAAGCTGCCGGGAAGCTGTTAAACGAAGGGGACAAAAAGCTCATGGGCCGTAAGTCTAAAGAACACTTACTCTTGTGGTCCGCTTACCATGAAAAAACAGGGAATACGGAATGGGCTGCAAAAGCCAGAACCATGGCAGAATCCGCAGCCAGCGGCATTGGTTCCGGCGACACACCTCAAATCGAGGCAGGCGATCAGGCGGTTCTTTGACATCGCGGTGCCAATGGAGCCTTCAGACTTGAAGTGAAGCTGTGCTTTTTTTGGAACCAATGTGCTCTTAAAAAATCTCGAACATCATGATGCCAGCAGTTGCTTGGGCACAATGCCTAAGCCCTGCCTGAGAATCTGCCAACTGGTTTTATTCCACTTGATAACGGTCGAGGCACCCAGCATGTGGGTTTCTTCTTCAATAAGGCCCACTTGAAAAAACTCGGCCACTTTTCGAGCCTCCTCCAGACAAGTAGCCGGCGCTTGACCTGTTAAATTGAGTGAAGTGGTAATCAGCGGTACGCCTGCAGCTCGCACCAGGTTAATCAGTTTCGGATAATCGGGAATACGACAGCCGAGGTAGAGGTCGTCACTCGCCAAGTGTTTGAGGCTCGGCTCCTTGAGCGGCAAAACCAGAGTAAAAGGGCCAGGCAGTATGGTGTGCCAACCCTTGGGAACCTCTACCAGACTTTCAAGATCTTCGGGAGTGGTCACAACCGAAGCAACTGGTTTCCGGCTTTCGCCTTTTAAGGCAAGGGTTTGCATGCTCAAGTCCAGCCAGTCGGCTCGACATCCAAGACCCCAAAGTGTATCTGTGGGGTAGGCGAAAATGCCGCCGCCCTGCATGTAGGAAACAGCATCGACCCAGGTTAGGGAAGTATGGTGTCGGTTTTTCGTTTCTTTCATGGTCTACCCTTGAAAACAATGTCTTTATTTTTTCAATTCTCCTGGGTTATGATACCACACTGCGGAGCGCCTGTAGCTCAGCTGGATAGAGCAATCGCCTCCTAAGCGATAGGTCAGGGGTTCGAATCCCTTCAGGCGCACCAGTTTACAGTGAATATGAAACCAGGCCAGAAGAGATTCAGGTTATTGGGCCGGTTCGACATATTTCCCGGAGCTTTGGGCAGAGCATCGAGATGAGGCTTTTTAATTGGCTGTTTAAAACAGAAAAAAACATAACAACGCATGAGATAAAAAAAAGAACCAGTTCAATGTCAAAGAAGAAAGAAAAAAGATAAAGACCCACCGCCTCCGCTTGATTGGGCTAAATCTGAGGCCCACATTCACTTACTCACAGAATTTATTTTGGTAAAAAGCGAAACGAATTCAGGAGTCAAAACATCGGAATAGAGCATTAGGAGAGCCTTTATATGTGCAATAATTCCCGTCACGCCTCTGACTCAAATGCACCAGGACGGGGCGGTTTTTTTTATGACACACTTTAATAAGCCTGCCTTGTCAATTGATGCTCAAGTTGAGAAATTAAAGAAAAAGGGTTTGTCTGTTGACTAAGCATGAGTTACTGCGTATATTGATAAGCAGGATATCAATATCCTGATAGAAACTGACTTCTCCGTTCGTGATTGATTAAGAGTGCACAAGATGTACCACGAGCGGAGATAGTCTTTTATGGGGTCATTTTGGGTAAATATGCGCTTTTAATTGATGGAGGTTTCCTGATTCGCAAACTCACAACAAGGAACCGTTTCCCACAAGCAGACCAGATTGAAGCCTTCGCAAGAAAAGTATGTGATGATCCTAGATTTGATGATCACGAACTTTTGCGAATTTATTTTTATCACGCTGAACCATATGCTGGGAAAATGAAGAACCCAATATCGCGAAAAGAAATGAATTACGCTGATACTCCAACATATGCAAACCATAAAAGGTTAATTGACAACCTTGAACTAAGGTATAACTTTGCCGTTAGATTGGGTGAAATAAATGCCAGGTCATGGAAGCTTGGTTCAAAGGCGGCTAAAGATATTTTCAGTAATCCCAGGGAGGTGCAGGCACAAGACCTTGTGCCTGTGATTGAACAAAAAGGCGTTGATTTAAGAATAGCATTGGATATCTCAAGGTTATCGCTTTGCCATCTTGTTGAAAGCATCATCGTGGTAACAGGGGACAGTGATTTTATTCCGGCTTTTAAGTTTGCAAGACGCGAGGGCATTAGAGTATACTTGGTAACTCTAAATCATGGGGTAAAAAGAGATTTAAAGGTTCATGTCGACGTTTTGTTAGACGATATCACAGTGGGTGAAGATTAAAACCCTAAAAGTTCTGTCAATCCTCATCCTGGCGGCAGTTGCCATAAATCTGATCACAACCATCGTACAGGTCGGGTCCGAGATTTTGTTTTTTCTTATTCCTAAATCCTGAAAAGTGCGGCATTTAGGTCGTAAAAAAAGCGCTCAATCTTTTCTCCTTTAGATCTTGAGAGAACGGGATGGTATGATGGAAGACATCAATCAGAGGAGCATCTTGAATGACGAAGCTTTATGAAATCCTAACCTATCTGGATTCTATAATTGGAGGATCAGCCTGGTTTGTCTTTCTCTTGTTGGGAACAGGACTGTTTTATACATTCTATTTGGGTTTCCCCCAAATCAGGTATTTTAAACGCGCCCTTAGAATCGTTACAGGGTTTTATGACAAAGAGGGCGATGAAGGGGATACGTCTCACTTTCAAGCTCTGGCAACGGCGTTGTCGGGAACGGTGGGAACGGGCAATATTGGCGGAGTCGCCCTGGCCATTCATTTGGGCGGTCCTGCGGCGCTTTTCTGGATGTTGGTTACGGCTTTCCTGGGCATGACGACGAAATTTGTCGAAGTCACCCTTTCTCACAAGTACAGAGAAAAAGATGAAGACGGTTTGATCGCCGGCGGGCCAATGTACTACATGAAAAACAAACTAAATATGAAATGGCTTGCGGTTATTTTTTCGATTGCAACGGTTATTTCATCTTTTGGAACCGGCTGTCTTCCCCAGGTGAACAACATAGCGAACTCGGTTTTAACGACGTTTGGCATCACTCCCTGGATTACCGGAATTGTTTTATCCGTGATACTCGCTTTTGTCATCATCGGCGGAATTCACAGAATAGCCAAGGTCACCGAGAAGCTCGTTCCAACCATGGCAATGATTTACATCATTGGCGGCATTGGCGTGATTGTCTACAACTACGAAAACATCATCCCATCCATTATTGCCATATTTGCGGATGTGTTCACGGGCACCTCCGCTACCGGAGGTTTTTTGGGAGCGGGTTTTGCCTATGCCTTCAACAGAGGGGTTAACAGAGGCCTTTTTTCAAACGAAGCCGGACAGGGTTCAGCTCCAATTGCTCACGCGGCCGCCAAGGCGCATGAGCCTGTTTCAGAGGGAATGGTCGCCATTTTAGAACCCTTTATTGACACCATCGTTATCTGTTTCCTCACGGGATTAATTCTGCTCTCTTCCGGTGTGTGGAAGGAAAAGTTTGAAAACACCTTTCATCTTGCCGATATGTCCATTGTTCAGGGAACCTATTCTGATAACAACCAAGCAGACAAAGAGCTGCTCAGCAACCACGTTTTAAATCTAGAGCAATTGACACTTTTTTCAGGAAACCTCAACGTGAAAGAGGGAAGCATTGCAACGGAAGACATCACCATCATGCATGCCAGGTCCATTGCAGAGGATGTCCGTGTCAAAAACGGCGAGGATCTTTTCACTGGAAGCATTCAAATTGTGGATGGTAATCCGGTTTTAGATCAAGGCAGGAGCATTCAGTTTATCGGAAAATCGCTCTTGCACAGCGCCCCGTTGACGACGGTGGCCTTTGGCAAGGGTATCTTTGGCGATTACGGCAAATACATTGTTTCCATCGGCCTCTTGCTGTTTGCTTTTTCGACTGCCATATCGTGGTCTTACTATGGCGACAGGGCAATGACCTTTTTATTGGGAACAAAATCGGTCATCTATTTCCGCCTGGTCTACGTTGTGGGGTTCTTTCTAGCTTCGTTTACGGATACAAGCATTATCTGGGTGTTTTCCGGTATTACGGTTGCTTTTATGACCATACCCAACCTGTTTGGCATCCTGATGCTGCACAAAGACATGAAAACCACCCTAACAACATACTGGGAGGAATACGGGGATTCATTGGAGGAGTAAAAGAGACAGGTGCATCCGCCTTGCCGTGAGGGGAGTGACCTTTCTTTTTGCCACCTTTTTTTCATAGGCTGACCGGTTTCAATTCACGCTCCCGCGAAGGGAGCGACTGTGCTATGCTTAACTTACTGAAAACAAAAGTTAAACGTGAATAGATTCGCTGACCTTTTTTATATTCGCTATAAATTGCATGGCATTGTCAAAAAGGTGTACACATTTGATGGGTAGTGTTTGAATTTCATCGAAGACAATCACCGAATTGGCAAGATTGTGAAGTCTTCGGGCTCCCCGTGTTCCTCCTCCAAACAGGACTTCCAGAAATTGCACCATCGTAGTGAAAATAACAGGCGCGTTCCAGTTTTCTGTAGGAAGTTTCGATTGCCATGTTTGATGCTCCGGCAAGAGATCAATGAAGATGATGTCGGGGATCAAAATCCATTGCGCAGAACAGCGTATTTAAAGATATAAATCACCCGTAATAAATGGTATTTTATGCGAATGTCTGTGTCTGGGTGGGTTGTCGATGAGTAAAACAGGCCGCAATGAACTGTGCCCGTGTGGCAGCGGCAAAAAGTACAAAAAATGCTGTCTTGGAAAGGTGGTTTCTTTTTCCTTCAAAGGCGATCAAGAAAACGTAGGGGGTGTTGAGCCTTCGCCACAGGGTGATCTTGTTTCGCTGCCTGAATTTAAGGCCTTGCAGAGTTTAGCGGAATCCTTACCTCCGGGAGTGGATTTAGACGAACTTACAGATATGTTGCGGATGTATGAATCTGATATTCCAGACACGCTTTTGAATGATTTCCTTCATAAAAAAGAAGGCTCTTTGGAACACCGTGATTTGAGACATAACATAACAATGAAAGACCCGTTAAGTTGCATCCTACTGGTAAGGCGCCTGAAGGAAGGCAGCTTACTTCAGCAAATGCTGAATAAAAGCAGAGCTCTTAAGCTGGAACACTTTGCGGAACATTCCGAAGATTTGTTTCTAAACAGCCTTCACTTGAAGAGGGGCGAAAAGCAACGTATCAGTCGCAATTTGGCCGCTTTTAAAAAAAAGGTCATTACAATAGGTTCGGCTTGCAATGGGCTCTCAGGGCTTTTCACACTCACTTTTCAAATTGATAAAACAACAGAAATCATTTTTTCCATTGACTTAAAGGGGCACCTGGCGGTCGATGAGAGTTCCTCTTCATTTGAAATAGGGTATTATGTCTATCTGGCATTTTTCTTACGGGTTCTGTTCAACAGGGAAAAAGTTCACATGGACGGTCCGGTAGATGAGATTCGCGAGGTTCTGTTGACTCGCTTGCCAGAGCATGTTCTACCCGGAGAAACCAGAGTAAGTATGACCCAATTCCTGGCTTTCTCTTCGGATATCAATCAATTGCTTCTGCATAACCCCAACTTCAAGGCAAAGAAGAAACTCGACCCGTTTCCGCTGAAACCGTCTACTCGCCATTCAAATATACTTCACTCCATTGTCTATTACAAAAATGAGCTCAACACTTACCTGCACTCAAACAGGTATACTTTTACAGGGCATACGCCCATACAGAAGAAAGTGATTTTTCAGTTCAGTAACTCTAAGAGCCTCTATTTTTCAGAGCTTTTAGATCACCCATATTCCGCTCTTCTTCACGTCGATTTATGGCCGAAGTCCCCAAGTGAAGTTGAAAATGTTCATTCCGTAGTGCTTAAACTGAATAATGAATGGAGTTATAGGGATTCTCCCGAATGGAAGCAGAAACGCTTTCTCAACCGATTGATTGAGCGCAATTTTGAGCTTGCAACACCCTATCCCTTTTTTCTGGTTCCTGAACCCTCTTTAGAGGCCACTGTATTAGGGTATAAATATATTTTTGATATGACACCTCAAAAAATGTATACGGCCCTTCCCGTTAAAGGCCTGGATTTCAGCAAATCTCTTTACTCCCTTAAACTCGATCCCCCTTACCTGGCCCTGATCCGGGACGAAAGGGCAGGTATGCCCAAAGATGTGAAAACCCTGATTCCTATTAACGATTCTCTTTATTACGTTCCTGAAACCAAATTCATCCTTCAAGTGGACACGCGGTCTATTAAAGATCGAGTGGACCTTCTGTCTACAAGTTTTTATGAATGCAAGCATCAAATACCTCGAGCCGTCACCACTTTTGTTGCCGAATTTCATGGCAATCACGTCCTCAACAGAAACGGCCTGACTTGGGATCTTGAGAGGTTATTCAATCTGAACAACAAAAACCATTCCTTGGAAATTGACATTAGTGACAGAATCGGCGAAGGGGAGTATCGCGGTTTGGAAATTTGCTGTGACAGCAACCAATTTGATCAATACCAAGAGGTTACAATAAAGGCCATCGTCAATTTCCCCAAGTTGCAAGCGATTGCCAAACACGATGAGATGGCTGATATGGAAGCCGTCTTCCGCAAGTCTCTTAAAAAGGGTCTTGGTGGTGCCTACTACTCATCCAATTCCAAAATAGCAGTCAGGTCCAATCCCGAAAAGCGCAAAATTGAATTGATGCTCTATCGTCATCAGGGCTTGGCGGCAAGCCTTTTTATGATTGTAAAAGATTTGGAACAAAAGGGTGTTATTTCAGGGAATATGGAAACGGAACAGTTTATCAAATGCGTTCGAAAAGAGCTCGATCCAATTATCTACTTGATCATAAAGGGTCTACCGCCTGCCCCTGCGGGAAAAGTGAATTTGAAACCCTATATCTCAAACCAATTCACTTCGAGATTGAAGCAGTTTCTGGACTCGGTTTACTCGGTCTTGTTTGTTGACAATGCAAGAACATGGTTCTTTCTTTCCCCCACAGATTGGGGTTATGCCTATCTCCAGAAGGCGGTGCGAGAAAAGTTGTATTTCCTGGCGCACATTCTTTTGTTAAATGGAAAACCCGGTCAACCGCCTCAAAGCAAGGCAAAGGAAATTATCATAGACGATATGTCAGAAGCTTTTTTTCGCGCGCCTGACGCTCTTGTGAACACCCTTGCGTATTTTTCAAATACCGGGCACAAAGTTCTGTTGAATGGTAAACCTGTCGAGCGTTTTTCATCCAGTGAGCTCGATGTTCAAATGTTGCTGACTGATTCAGAGGAATCTCAAAACTGGTTCGAGCTCAATCCTGAAATCTTTTTCAATGGGAAAAAACTGAACAGAAACACCGTTATGAACCTGAAATCCAAACAACCCATTCTCTACAGAGGAACATACTATCTCATCGATCGCAAGACGGTTTCCCCGTTGGACTGGTTGACCTATTTCTGGGAACAGTTACAGACCGGCAATTCAAAATCCACTGCGTCCTCCCGAAAAATTGTCCAAGTACCCCGGTCCCAGTTTCTCGAACTGTTTGCCCTTAAAACACTCGGTGTAAAAATGGTCGGTCCTCCCAGGTGGCAAAGCATTGAAGCCAATTTTGCGAAACTCTCTCAACGGAAAGCGGGTTTTGACAGCCAGGACGTTGCGCTTTTGAAAAAGTTGAACCTCCCGCTTCACTCTTTCCAGGAAACGGGCGTACTCTGGATGCGCAGCCTGTACGATCTCGCTCTCGGCGGTATACTTGCCGACGATATGGGACTCGGGAAAACAGTTCAATCAATTGGGCTGCTGAAGAGCCTGGAACAGGAACATCGACTGGGCCAGTGCTTGATCGTGGTACCTACCTCGCTTGTCTACAACTGGCAAGCTGAACTGCAAAAGTTCGCGCCCGACCTGGATTACTGTGTGTTTCAGCCAAAAGATAAAAACAAACTTGCAGAAGAAAAGCCACCCATTCTTATTTGTACTTATGGATTGCTGACCAGACACAGCGATTTCTTTGAATCTGTCCAGTGGAATGTGGTCCTCTTTGACGAAGCACAGGCCTTGAAGAACATTAAGGCCAAACGCACTGGAACGATGCGGAAATTAAAGGCAAATTCCAAGTTCTGCCTCACCGGAACGCCTATGGAAAATCACTACGGAGAGTATTTTTCCCTGATCGACCTCGCGGCTCCCGGTGTTCTGGGTGAATACGAGACCTTCATGAGGACCTATTCGTTGAAGTCCAAAAGACCCGGTCATGAAGCGATTACTTTCCTGAGAAGAAAAACCGCCCCGCTGGTGCTGAGAAGACATAAAAAAGACATTCTCGACCAACTTCCCGATAAAGTGGAAACCACCGTGTTGCTTGACCTGGAAAAAGAACAAGCCAGAATATACAGAGATATTGCTACTGCGTGGAACAAGCGGGTCAGGGACGCCATTGATAAAAAAGGCGAAGCTCAATCTCAGTTGGAAATGCTGACAGCTCTGCTGCGGTTGAGGCAGGTTTGCTCTTGCCCTTCCATTATTCCGGATATGGAATACAGGAAAATTCCTCCCAAGTTTGAATTGCTGATTGCGGAATTGCAGACGATACTGGCAGAGGGTGCCAGTGTGGTTGTCTTCACCAACTTCAAAAAGACCCTGGATCAATTCCAGCATTTACTGGAAAAACACCAGTTGCCGGTTCTTCGTATATCGGGAGAAGTGCCCCGAAAAAAGCGGGCGGAAATTCTGGAGCAATTTGATACCAGTGCTGAACCTATGTTGCTGATGATGACCTTGAAAACAGGTGGAGTCGGGCTTAACCTGACCAAGGCCTCCTATGTCTTTCACCTGGAGCCCTGGTGGAACCCGCAAGTTGAATTTCAGGCCACCGACCGTGTTCACCGCATGGGACAGGATAAGAGTGTCAACGTTTATCGATTCATCATGCGTGAGACCATTGAGGAAAAAATTCAGACCCTGAAAGGGGTGAAAAAACACGCCTTTGATTCCCTCTTCCTCGACCCGGGCAGCCTTGAAGGGGTTTCAGATCTGGGAGTTCAGCAGGGGGAAAGCAAGGCCTTTGCCCACACAGGTCTTACCGCTGCGGACTTCGAGTACTTATTGGGTTGAAACAGAGGGGCTTTTAATGAAAGGTATCGGCAATACGCATGATAGCCAGCTGCGTTCCAAAGTGCCGGCCGCAAATCGGACATTTCAGCAAGAACATATTGCAGATATGCACGAAGTGGGGCTTTCCACTTGAGAGGAAAGGGCTTTGCTTTTAAGTGAAACGGTGTTGTTAGGGTTCAGTGAACGGGAGCCATCCCATCGGTAGCATGTCAGCGTTCCTTCTGGGTAATAAACACCCGCATCCAGGCACGCAACATTCTCTTGTTTGATGGGTGTCCCGGAAGTGTCCGCGTAGTGGCCGAAAAACACGGGTTTTTCACTTTTTAAATATCCGCTGGTCTTGAGCTGACGGCGTGTCTTGTCATCGAGACTCCTGAAGGCCGATTTGCCGATTTCTGCCTTGGTAAAGGTCAATTCGTTTAGAAGGGAGCTTTGTCGCGGCTCAACCCACCATTTCAAGCGCATGCTGTTTCGGATATGGCCATCTGAATCTTTAAAGCGGTACTTGTCAGGAAGTTCCAATTCGGGACCTTTCAGCAGTATTTCAATGGCATCCTGTTCCTGACCTTTTTTAGCGGACTTTTGCAGGAAGGACTCTGTAAGACAGAGATCTTCACCCAGTTGTTTGGTCACGAAGTCAATCCATGACTGACTCCAGCAGGCGTGGATTGCCCTGAATTCTGAAGTTTCAAAAAGCAATGGTAAGGACAGCATCCATTGGAGCCATTGTTCTACAGGTTCCTTGTTGTGCGTCAACTGCTTGATGGTTTCTCTTGTCTGATCGCAGTTTTTAGGGCTGTGTTCTCTCAGGAAACTCCCGTTGGCATCTGTTTTGTGCATGCAAATAAAGTTGTATTCGTGGTTGCCCAACAGCCCCACGGCCTGACCGCTGTCAATCATGTTCTTGACTAAATGCAGGGTTTCTGCGATCTCTGGGCCCCGGTCAATATAGTCACCCAGGAAAAGCACTTTTCTGCTTGGGTGTGCGTAGGTATGGCCTGAGTTTTGATAACCCATGGCCTGTAACAGTTTGTGGAGTTCTGAGGCGTGTCCGTGAATATCGCCAATGATATCGTAATAAGATGCTCCCGAAAATGTTTTTTCAACAGGGTTCATTCTGCTATAAAAAGAGATCGTACAGCATATGGACAGTCGCTTTGACTGTGCTGTATAAATGTCCCTGAGTGCTGTGACCAAATTTTACATAAAAGCGGAAGGAGTGAGGGATGCTTTAAATAGGTGGGCATGTAAAGGTGGGCTTAAAAAAGGTAGGCAATAAAAGGTGGGATTATAAAAGGTAGGCTTGTATAGAGGTAGGATTGCATCCCTCTCCGGATAAACCGGTTGTAGACATTATAACTCTCGATGATCTGGAACGCAACACCGTATGTGCATCACATGAAGCGGGAACAACTTTTTAAGCCCCCTGGGTTCAAGGGTACATAAGCTTGACATAACCAATTGTTTTTAATTAAACTTGGCATGACAGAAGGAATGTGAAACTTCAGGAGAACGAAATGGCCCAGGAAAATCATGTGGAAGATATTTACTTAAAGGGCATGATGGCATTTTCAAAAAAAGAATATCAAAAGGCTTATACATTTTGGAAAAAAGTTATCGAATTAGAGCCAGGCCACACGGAAGCGCTGAAGGGAATTGAGAAACTGAAACGTTTGAGAAAGAAGAAAACGCCCAAGGAAGTTTTAGCGGAAATCAAGAAGCGATACGCAGCAGGAGACTACAGCCGCGCGTTAGAGTTATGTCAAATGCTTGTGGACCGATTTCCCGATAATCAGGACTTAAAGGGTTTGAAAAAGAAAATAGCAAACCGGATTGAGAGGGAAAGACAAGACGAATTGGTTTCCGCAAGCCAGGACGCGCTGGAATCCACCATGTATTTTCAGGAACGGGCTGAGAAAACGAATTGGGAGCAGGAAGGACATGGAGAAGATGCACAGAATCCCGATGTTCAGCAGCTTATCCAACAGGGAGTAACGCTCTATGAGCTCAAGGACTACGCGCAGGCGCAAGCGATTTGGAAACAAGCCCTCCAATATGATCCAGGTAACAGGATTCTTCTGGGTTACCTTTCCGATGTAAGTCGGGTCATGCAATCACAAGCCTCAGGTACTGTAAAAGATGAGGAAAGCGGAAAACCAAGCGGGGAAGAGCTCATTCAGATTTACAGTGAAGGCAAAGACCTGTATAAACAGAAAAAGTACCGAGAAGCCCTGGAAAAATGGCAGTGTATTTTGGCTTTATATCCCGATCACAAGGAGACATTGCTCTGTGTTCAGCGAACAGAAGCGGCTATAAAGGAAGATGAAGGGCATCTCAAAGAGCTGGAGCGTGCAGAAGCCGCTTTTAAAGCTGGAGACTACACCGGGGCAGAGAGGATTCTGTTACCCATTTTCATCAAAGCACCTCATTTGCAGGAAGTGCAAAAACTGAAAGACGCCATCGATGAGCGGAAAAAACAGATTCGTCAATTAAAAGAACTTGAAATGGAGTCAGCATCTGCAGAGAAGGTTGCTATCGCCAGTGACGATGAGATTACCAAGTACTTTACACCGACTGAGGAAAGTGCGGGTTCTGCGGCAGCTTCTAAATCGCCCAAAATGGTCATGTCAGCGACAGAAATAGTGGAAGCGGAGCGGTCAAACCGAAATATGATATTCAGGTTACTAATTGTTGTCTTCGCCATTTTCATTGTGGCTGGCTGTTTTTTTATTTGGAAAAACCGGGCAGACTTCAGTCGTAAAATCATTGCAGATGCACCAGTGCAAGTGACTATTCCCAGAATGATTAAATGGTACTCCAATGAGGCCAGAATCAATGACTACATGGAAATAGCCGCAGAGTACAGCAGCCTTGGCGATTACTTTATGGCCTACTGTGCCTACGATAAGGTACTTCAACTTAAGGATAAGGCTATTGCTGATTTAAAAGATCAAAAAGATGCATTAGATGCTGTGTTTAAGGTTGAGTCGGCAGCTAAAATAGCGAAGGAAGAGAGAGAAAAGAGCCGCAAAAAGATTGTTTTAGAAGAGTTGGACAAGGCGGCGTTTGAAAGCCTTCTTCAAGGATGGCAAGCGGAGAAGGCAGATGAAGTCATCCCTGTTTTGCGTGCAGCTTTAACGCGGGATTACGATGATTTGGAGCTTCGCGAATATCTGTCTAAAGCCGAAAGCCAAAAAGGTTTGATGCTGACTCAGGATCTGGGCACACTGGAAAAGGCTCTGGACTGTTTTAAACGGGCGGCTGTCTTGGGGCCTATAGGAAATAGAAATCGCGAACACTTTAAGGTGATTCAGTTGTTCTATACCAACTCAATTGACGATCACGAACGAAAGCAATGGTTCTTCCTTTTTACAGGAGATTGATGTGAACAAATGCTTCTGCTGCGGTGAAACCCTTTTAGAAACAGATGAACACTGTCGGAACTGTCGAATAGATCGCCGTGTTTTAAGGGAAATCGGAAATGTTCACACGAAACCTGCTTTTCTCTTCGGTAGTGTGGATTTTATGAACCCGGACGCAGGGAAAGAGACCCAAAAGCCCCCCTCTTCCAGCGTAAAACAGGTCCAAGAACCTGTGGTAAAGGCCACCTCAGAAGCTTTGATAAAATCTTTAAAAAAAACATCGAAAGAACCTATAGAAAAACCGCTGGTAAAACCAAAACCCAAAAGGCAGAAGCAAAAAATAGAGGAAGCTTCTTTGGGCGACAAGGCCATTGAATTTCGCGATACAGGGCTGCAGCCCTTAGTTAGAGCGGTCGAGAAAAAAGAAGCAGAGGCAAACGGTTTTTCCAAAAAAACGGATCGCAGCAGGTCGCTCTTAAAACAGATCTTTTCCATTGTTCTGGACTTTGTCTTTCTGGTGTTTTTGAACTCTTTGGTTACGTTGGTTGCCAGCTACCAGACTGCCAGACCTTTTAATGTTCTCTATGTTTATAGTCTCATACCCATGTTGCTGGCACACTGCGCAATTTCAGCTGTCTTGTTTGCACTTTTCATTCAGTATTTTGGACATTCTCCCGGAACCCTGATTGTGAAAAAATCGGATTAAGCAGGATTTACTGAATACCGATTGGCACATTTATATACAATTCAGGGTTAAACTTACATCAATTGAACTCTTTTTAAGAATCCATGTGAATTTAAACTTTCAAGCAGAGCATTCTTGTAATCCTGCGGTTTTTTTAATCGCGTGAAAACCAATGGCCGCTTTATAGCGGCTCCTATTAGCGTGTTTTGGAGTGTGTTATGGTTCAGTCGACCTTATTTAACTATATCCGAGGCGAAAACAAAGGAAATACCTTGAGCCTTGAGTGCGGGTAATTTGTCTTTAATGGCTGCCATGGTACTCGGGTACGGGTGCCCAATTGCAACAGCAAAGCCCTGTTTCTTGGCCGTTGAAACCGTTTTAGCTATTTGCTTCACCGTAAAATCGTAGCTCATGATTGCATCGAGGAAAACATCTCTTTCAGCACAGCGAATACCTTGAGCTTTCGCTGTTTGGTACGCGATAGTGGATGCATGTGTTCTTGAATCAATAAAGAACAGGTTCTTTTCCTTGATTGTTTGGACGAGCGAAGGCATGAGTTTTTTTGAAGCGGTTATTCTGGAACCCATGTGATTGTTGACACCCGTCACATGGGGTACCTGTCGGATAGCCTCGCTGAGCGTTTCCTGTGCTTTCAGGGGTGTAAACGAAGAAAATATAGCACCTGCTCCTGGATTGGCCACCGGGAAATTGGTCGGCTCCATTGGCATGTGGAGCATTACTTCATAGTGATTTTTATGAAGCTCATTGGCACATGTTTTGGTGTACCTTTGAAATGGCAAGATGGCAAAAGTAATGGGAATATGTATGCCGGTTAAATCAGAGAGAGCATTGTAGGGCTTCATGCCAACGTCATCTATAATAATTGCCACACGAGGACCATCGTAAGATTCCCAATAGGTAGAAGCGGGTGGTTCTTCTACCGGGTCGGGAGATTGAGCTTTTGCAGGTTTTGGTTTCCTGATGACTTTGGGCTTTTTGGCTTTTTTTTGTTTTTTGAGTGAAAGGATCAGCTTCATGTAGGGTTGTTCATTTTGTGAAAGCGTAATCAATTGCATCAACTGGCTTTTGACTATTTTTTCTTTTCCAATGTTGACTTCAACGTTTTGCGATTCTGCTAAATGCTTCAGGGCTTTAATGATACATTTTTTTTGTTTTCTCGTGACATGGGCTTTCCAGTGTTCCGTTTCGTTTTTAAGAGAAAACGTTTCAAGGTCTGATCCCAATTGAACATCGGCCGCCAGTAAAATGCTCTCAATAGCAACAAGCTGGTTGGGGCTCTCTTTTTTGTGAGGCGTCAACAACAGGTTTTTGTATTTATAGATAGCGACTCCTGCTGCCGCGAGAATAGCCAGTGTTAAAAGAAATAGAAAGAGCTTTCTACCTAGGGAACGGGTTTTCTTTTTTCTCGTTTTCCGCTTTTTGGTTGTTCTTTTTTTTGTAGCTGCCATGTCAACTCATCGATGTATTAAAAATAAAAAAATTCTCTTCGGGGTGCTCTGACAGCAGGGGGTGTTTTTCATCTCGTGAACTGAGGAGTGGGTTATCTATCGGCCAGTCGATGTCAATTTCAGGGTCAGACCACAAAATACCCCTTTCATGCTGGGGCGCATAGTAGTCAGAACATTTGTACAGTATTTCTGCTGTATCGCTCAACACTTGAAATCCATGGGCGAAGCCTTTTGGAATCAGAAACTGTTTTTGGTTTTCTGCGGAGAGTACGATGCTTTCCCACTGACCGAATGTGGGGGATCCCAAGCGAATATCGACCGCTACATCGAAAATTTCACCGGATAAAACACGTACCAGCTTATCCTGAGCCTGATTGATTTGATAGTGGAGACCGCGCAAAGTGCCCTTACTTGAGAAACTCTGGTTGTCTTGTACAAAATCCATAGTCAAGCCGCTTCGTGAAAAATGTTCATGATGGTAGGCTTCAAAGAAATAACCCCTGGGATCTCTATGGACTTTGGGAATAACTGTTACCAAGCCCTGAATGTTTCCTTTTACTAATTTCATGATATTCATCCATTTTATTGTAGAAAAGAGGACCGGTTCTGTATCGTTTTACTCTTTAGGCAGTAAATCACAGTTTGTCCTTTGGAGAAGATATTTTAGCAGAAAAAATGTGCTATGTCTCGAATTGCCTATGGCCGTAAGTCCAGTTTTGTTTTCCTTTTGGTTCATTACGAACGCAGACACCCCATTTTTTGAAATGGCAAACATGGGGTGTTTGAACCTCTCAGGTTCTTTTTTTTGTTGAAATAGAACAACACGCTTTTATAATTGAAATGGCTTTGGGGGGCACAATGAAAAAAACACCTTTTCTCGTTCTATTTGGTTTGGCTGCTGTATTTGGTCAAACTCAAACCAGTTTAGATTCCGTACTCGCAAAATATTACAAGGCGTTGGGCGGACTGGATAAGTTGAATGCCGTCAAGACCATGCGTGTGGAAGGTAAATCGATCCTGCCGAAGATGAATTTGGGCGTCGACATGATACTTTATGTCTCGAAACCCAATAAATTCAGAGTGGAAACGGTTTCCCACGGGATGAAATCCATTAAGGCCTATGATGGTAGAATCGTTTGGACGAAGAACGGAAACCAGGATGCAATTGCTTACAGTGAACAGATTTCCAAAGTGATGAAATCGGAAATGGATTTGGAAGGGCCGCTTGTAAATTGGAAGGCCAAAGGAAATGATCTGAAGTATTTAGGTACTGAGATTGTAGAGGGCGTGGCTGCCCATAAAATCAAAGTACTCGAGTACACGGGAAGAGAATACATTTATTATCTGCATCCAGAGACCTATCTTCCGCTTTTGTTTGTCATGACAAGAGCAGAAGACCAACGCACTCCGCTCATGTCAACACAAATTGCAAAGTATGCGGACGTTCAAGGGTTAAAGTTCCCCGCCATTTTAAAGTTAACGGATAAACACGGCAACTTGGTGATATCGACTTTATTCGAAAAATACGAACTGGATGGTCCAGTGGAATCTCAACTATTTGAATTTCCAGATGCTCAAGAGAAAGCATTTCATTGACTCATCTGTAAACGAAAGTCCGTTAAAAAAGCAGCATATTCCAAAATAAACCGCTTGACACGGAAAAAGTGAACAACTAGAATGTGACTCCGTTTGCAGATAAACGGGGAAAGGAGCGTATCATGTCTCGTGTATGTAAATTAACTGGAAAGCGACCGCTGAAGGGTAATAAAGTCGCGCACTCCAATAAAAAGACAAATAAGCACTATATGCCTAATATTGTTAAAAAGCGCATATATGTTCCTGAACTCAAGCGTTTTGTCAGACTCAAGCTTTCCGCAAGGGCCCTGAAGTCCGTTACAAGAAAGGGTCTGCTACCCTTTTTGAAAAAACAGGGCCTGACTCTTAAAGATGTAACCTGAGATTCAGTTTGTTATTGAGGAAAAGCTTCGCTTTTGCGAAGCTTTTTTTTTGGGTGCGTCCAAGCAGGGCGCATTCACTTGCCTGATTGTGGACCCTTTTCCTCCTCTGTGTTTAAATCCTCTAGCCACTTTCGAAGCGTTTTTTCCGGCAGGAAACCTATTTTGATCTCTTCGATGACATGGTCCTTACTGATAATAAAGGTCGTTGGGTATGCCTCGATGTTTGAGAAGGGATAGGGAAGCTTGTTCAGTTTTTCAGATACCATTGGGTAGGAGATCCGAGTATTCTGGCCAAACGCTCTAATTAAATCAGGTGTGTCCGGACTGATCCCTATAAATAGAACCTCGCCTTTCATTTCAGTGGCTACTTTGGAGAAGTGTGGGATTTCCCTTTTACAGGGAGGGCAGGTTGTTGACCAAAGGTTGACAACGATTTTCTCTCCATGGAAGGTTTTCGTGTCGATAGTGGCACCCTCAATATCAATGAAGTGCAATGGCTGAACGGTTTGTCCAATTAATGCTTTGTTGTTTTCCTGCATGCGGTTCCATCTAAGGAACATCTGTCTGTAACTATAACCAAAGTAAAGAGAGCCTAATATGCCAAGAAGTGAGCAGATCAAAGCCGTGTTGGTTTTTAGTGTGAGTTTTGCTTTTATTTTCCAGGAATTGCAGGAAAGAACGCAGCCAGCGATACCAGTCACCAATCCGAATAAGATGATGCTCAACGGAATGGAGACAATTCCCAGGATTAACGCCAGGCTTTCTGACCCTTTTTGCGTGGCTTCACGATTGTATTCAGTCATATTTGTTCCTTGTCTATGTGTTGCAGTGGGCATGTTTCCAAAATCGCTCGCCCAGACCGCTGTAAGTTGCTGACACACTGTATAGGCGGCAATGGTGAGCCAAAAAGAACCTGTAACCTGGGTTCTTGATAGAACTACATCCGCTCTCGCAGCGGTGTAAGTTGCCCGACACAGAATTATAGCTCAAAAAACGAAGTTTGTTTGAGGTTCCATTTTTTTAAAGCCCGAAGAGTTCAGCATGAGCGATCTGGATGGAGTGATAAGGATTATTGTAATGGAGCTTTTGCTAAAATAGAGTGTAATGGCAGCAGGGCAATTGCATTTTTCGGCTTTAGTACAATACTTATCTTGCTGAAAGTGGTATGATTATCATCAATATGACATGAGTTGAAGAGTGCTTGGCAGTATGAATTGGATAAAATAAAAAAAGATTACAGCTTTTTTCGGCACGTGTCTGTTTTCAGGAGGAGAGAGATGTCAGAATTTAAATTTCAGCCTATTTTTGAGTATGGAAAAGATAAAACTGAATACCGAAAGCTTAGCTCTGAAGGTGTTCACTTGGTCCAAGAGGGAGAAAGAGAGGTTTTACACGTTGATGCTTCTGCATTGACCTTATTGGCGCGGGAAGCCTTTAGAGACGTTTCTCATTTGCTGCGGCCTGCCCATTTGGAAAAACTGGATCGCATTATGAAGGACCCGGAGGCATCCGACAACGATCGATTTGTCGCATTGGATTTGCTGAGAAACGCGGTCATTGCAGCGGAAATGGAGTTTCCTTCCTGTCAGGATACCGGTACAGCCATTGTCATGGGAAAAAAAGGAGAAAATGTCTATACCGGACTCGATGACGCGGAACACTTATCCAAAGGTATTTACCAAACCTACACCGAAACGAATTTAAGGTATTCTCAGGTTGCTCCTCTGAGCATGTACGAAGAAAAAAATACGGGTACCAACCTGCCTGCCCAGATCGATCTCCTGGCCACTCAGGGCGATGCCTATCATTTTCTTTTTGTTGCCAAAGGCGGTGGATCTGCCAACAAAACCTATCTCTATCAGAAGACAAAGGCCTTGCTAAATCCCGAATCAATGGAAGCGTTTGTCAAAGAAGCTATGGGCGGTTTGGGGACTGCGGCCTGTCCCCCCTATCATTTGGCCTTTGCCATTGGCGGCACGTCTGCTGAAATGAATTTGAAAACCGTGAAACTCGCATCGTGTGGATACCTCGATGAACTTCCCGCAAGCGGAAATGAACTGGGTCGGGCGTTCAGAGATCTGGAAATGGAAGCAAAAGTTGAAAAATGGGCCCAGGAGTGCGGAACAGGGGCGCAATTTGGCGGTAAATACTTTGTGCACGATGTGCGGGTTATACGCCTGCCGCGGCATGGTGCCAGTTGTCCGGTTTCCATAGGTGTCAGCTGTTCGGCAGACAGGAATGTCAAAGGCAAGATTACGAAGGACGGTGTGTTTTTAGAAAAATTAGAGCATCACCCCGCGCGTTTCCTGCCAGCAAATGCCCTTGATGGAGCAGGTGGAGCCACCCGAATCGATCTCAACCAACCCATGGAAGAGGTGTTGAAATCCTTGTCGGCCCTCAAAGTTGCCAGTCTGGTCTTGCTGACAGGATCCCTGATTGTGGGTAGAGACATTGCCCATGCCAAAATTAAAGAGCGCCTGGACCGCGGTGAAGGCATGCCTGATTATCTCCTGAAACACCCTATTTACTATGCCGGGCCGGCAAAGACGCCAGCCGGATATGCTTCAGGTTCTTTTGGTCCTACCACTTCTCAGCGCATGGATCCCTATGTACCCATATTCCAAAAGGAACGCGGCTCCATGATTATGTTGGGTAAAGGAAATCGCCATCCTTCTGTAACGGACAGCTGCAAAAAGTACGGCGGTTTCTATCTCGGCTCCATTGGCGGCCCCGCCGCGCGGTTGGGTAAAGAGTGCATTACAAAAGTAGAAGTTCTCGAGTATCCAGAGCTTGGAATGGAAGCCATTTGGAAAATTGATGTGGTCGATTTTCCCGCCTTTATCATTGTGGATGATAAGGGTAATGATTTTTTCCAACAGGTGTAAATGAAATTCAGCTGAGTTGGATCTCAACTGAAAATCCAGGCCTCATGCCGATTCCAAGAGAAGTCGGCGGCGTTTCATTGCTCGTTGAACCCTGCATGATGCAGGTAGATACGAGTGGCCCCCTTTGTGGGGGTATCGGGGATTTCTGAAAAGACAACCGTCATTTTATCTGTTCGGCATGGGCCAACCACATCTTCCGGCTTGCAGTTGGGGCCAGGTATCGTCTTGTTAAATATCAGATTTTAATCAAGTGTTCCCCTTTTTTTGGGCGGCCGCATCCGATCTTGATATTTCTTTTGTTGACAATAACGATCAAACCCATAATAATTTAACCCAATATCAATGATTTACTGATGTGGAGAAATCTCAGCAGGTGGTGTTCTGTCTATCAATTTTGATAGTCCATCAGAAAGCCAACGGCATCTGTTTTCTGTGAGGAGTGAGAATGGGGAATGTGGTGACATGCTATCCAAGGTATAAAAAATGCGGTAGCGCCGAATTATCCGGTTACACGGTGTTTCAAGACCGGGTTAACGGCAAACAGTTTTTAGGAAGAGTTCTCCAGCAGGAGGCCATACACATGGAGTCACTTGACTGGATAACCTATGTGAAGCATTTTGCCTTACTCCCCAGCAACTTTCGACTCTATTCCGATGGTGATTGTATTTCTATCAGCACGTCTTGTACTGATGTCAAGGCTATTTATCCGGGAATTATTTCAAAAATTTCGAGTACTGAAATAACCCGTACCTGTTTTAACCTTATCAGTGGAATGGAGTTTCTGTTTCGGCATGGTCGATTTCTGAAACAGCTGAGTGTGCGCCATCTTGTTTACGATACCAAACACGGTGGACGAGTAGGTTATCTGGAAGATCTCATATCAACTGCTGAGATGGAGGGTGAATTTCTACCAAGCGCTTTGAATTGGATGTACAGTCCTCCAGAAACACAGGAAAAAGGTCTGTTTGATGAATCGTCTTTAGTTTACTACCTCGGTTGTTTGTTTACTCACTTGCTGACAGGGTCTCCTCACTATCGAACACAGTCTGAACGATCGCAGTTTTTAAGTGGTTTTTCCATAAAAAATGCGCTGAAAGAATTGCTTTGGGAAATGACGCAGCCGTTATCGCACAAACGGATTAAAATGAACGCTTTGCTGGTGCGTTTGAGAAAAGAAGCTGGAATAAGTAAAAACACCCGCTTGGATGTTCGCCTGTTTCACCATAAAAATAATAGGCTTCCTCTACCTGAAGACGGTCATACATCCTTGGCAACACTTTTTCAAACAGGTCCGGGAAGAGAGGGGCTTCTATGGCGCAATCGAACTCTGGAGTGGGCCAAAGAGCAAAACTACCTCCTGCTGCACTTGTGGCATGAAGAACCAATGACTTCACCTTTTCAAAGTATCAATTGCTTGATCGATCTCATAAGGGGTGACTTTTTAAAAGAGCTGGGTTTTGTTGATCAATTTCAGAGCTTGCCCCATTTATCAAATTGGCAAACCAACGAGGAAATAGAATCCTATTGGAAACCGCTCGTAGGAGAACTTAAACGGGCCTTGTTTGGCAATATTTACACGGGCGTGGTTATTTTTATCGAGAATTTTCACTTTGTTGATCACGACAGCATAGGCGCTTTTTCGCTTTTGATTAACTGGCTTAAAGATCAAAAAATTATCTTTGTCGCCTCTATTTCCAGTTTTCTTCACAAGAATGTCAAAAAAATGGTCAACAATACACCCCTCGCGTTTCAGTTGATTAAGCCTGCGGCTCTTACTCTGGAGGACTTTGAATATTTAACGGATGCTTTTCAAGGACAGAAGAAATACTACCTGTCGCTCTATCAAAAAACACAGGGGAATCAGTCTTTGTTGCTTAATGAACTTTCCTCCAAGGGAAAAGGCGGGCAATTTCTAGAGGACTTTTGGCGTCAACTAACACCTGCTTGTCAAAGACTATTTTCCCTGCTCAGCTGTTCCTTTTTCCCCATGGCACTATCCGACATTGAGGAGTTCATCCCAAGGTCTGAGTTCCCTGAACAAGAAACACTGGACAAAATGGGTTTTATAGAAAGGGACTCCATTCACGGTCTGTTCATCAAAATTCCCATGGTTCGGCAATTTTGTCTCGACCGTTTGCCGGAAGATACCAGATTACAGATCTGGAAACGAATCTTGCAGCTGGAGTCAACAGGTGGCTTTCAAAAATACTGTGTGAGCGCTCTAACCGGTGAGACAGATCAATCGCTTTTCAGTCATGCTGTCAATGATGTGCTCAGTAAATCCTGGGACCTTTGGTACTACGCAACCATACCTCTCGGTCAGGGAAAAGATTCGTCCTATCAAAATCGCAACCACATAACGAAGAGTTTTACAATGATCGGTAACATGATGCAGGGCATTCCCGTGGAGCGGTCCCTGCCTGCGGAGCTCAACTTCTTTGTTCCTTACAACAAGGGAATACGAGCACTCAACAAGGGCCTGTTTGATCACGCCCTCAAACATTTTGTGAAAGCGTCCAGTCAGAGAAAAATACCGGTTCTGTTGAAGGCGGCCTGTCTGGTTAAAGCTCTCTATTGTCACTCTATGCTGCCAAACAGGACGGGAAGCAGTATTTTGATTAGAAAGTATACCGAACTGAACTGGCCGGATGGCAGTCAAAGTGTACGGCATGCTCTCTCCGCATGTGTTTTGGCATTGGGTATAGAAAACGACCGTCTCAAACAAATAACAGCAGGGAGATTGAAACACTGGCCAATGGCACAGGAAGCATGGCGTAAGCACGACTTCAATTCATGCCTTCTGCATGCAGAACGGGTCATCCAAAATCAATCTCGCTGGTTTGGTTATCGCGAATGGGGAAATGTTTACAAACTGTATGGGAACGCGCTTTTTCGCAATAACCATCCGCACATGGCGGCCAGGGCCTATCAAAAAGCGCGGATGTACTTCAGGAAATGTCATGATGAACATGACTTATGGTCGGTTTCATTCAACCTCGCCTCTACCGAGAAGCTGGCGGGTAATATGTCCAGAGCGAGGGAACTGTTTACGGAACTTTTACAGGTCTATCGGAGTAAAGAAGACACGATCAGCGAGGCTCAAGTCGTGTTCAACCTGATGGAGCTTGCGCTTCTCCAGGGTCGGGAAGAAGCGATTCACGACTTGTACCTTCACCATCAACGCCTGACCAGGCAGCTGGGTGATCCAGTAGAGAGAGCCCGCGGCTGTATTGTCTATTTATTCAAAAGCTTGAGACTTGGACGCAGAGCGGTTAAGAGTGCTTATGACGAATTAAACGAGCTGCTCTCTCGTGAAACAATGGACGAAGTGCTTGTTCATGAGGCCAATATTGCACTGCGAATAGCAGCTGTCCGCCTTAACATTCCCTGTGAAGCGAATCGCTCTGTAGGGAACTATACACAGTGGAGACACCAGTTTTTGGACTATTTGGTTGGTGAATCCTCCCTTTCCATTCATCAAATCTTCAAATCACATGAACGAGGCTTTTTCAAAGGATTGCAGGTTCAACTCCTTGTTGATGCCGTGATGAAAGGATACTTGTCTATTTCTTCGATCCCGCCATTTTTTATGGAAGAAATACGACGCTACAGTGCAAAAGCCAAGTCGCTTCATTACAGCATGATCTCCGCAAAAGCCAATTTCTCCACACATCAGGCCAACTCTGTCAGGCGGGTCCTTGATCTTTTTAAATGTTCGTTGACGGAAGAGATGAATGGTCAGTTCCTGGATAAAGTACTTGTGGAATTCAAACTTATTTGGAATTTCTGCCGATGGGGACTTCTGTTTAGTCAGAGAAAACTGCCCAAACTTTCAAATGAAAAGCTGCCTGAATACCTGGTAAAACAGATCAAGGAACTTATAAAAGACGAGGGCGACATGGAACCCTTTGTCAAGACCTGGTTCACGACCAGAGGTCGTGTTTGCGAGTATCTCTTTATGCCTATTGAGGGAGCTATTTTGTGGTTTGAGAAAATGGATGAACAGCGCTATAAACTTGTGGAGAGCCATCTTTTGCTTTTTAAAGAAACCTTTTCCCAGCTGTTTAACCAATGGAACCAAAAGGAAAGCCCTGGACCAAGTCGGCCTGTTGTGGAAGAGATTGAGCCATGGCCCAGGGACTACATGGTTGGGAACTGTGGTGCCATGACGAAACTGAAAAATCAAATTCTCAAATACGGCAAATCGGATCTCGCAGTTCATATCTCCGGTGAGAGTGGAACAGGCAAGGAACTTGCGGCGCGCATGCTTCACGATGTCTCTGAACGCAACAGCAGCCCCTTTCGAGCTGTTAACTGCTGTGATTTTACTGAGAACCTCATTCAATCCGAGCTTTTTGGACATGTAAAGGGAGCCTTTACGGGGGCTGAAAAAGACAGAATAGGCATTGTTGAGCACATAAACGGCGGAACACTGTTCCTGGATGAAATAGGAGACTTGACTCCATACGTTCAGTCCATGTTACTTCGTTTTATTCAAACCAAAACATTTTCTAGAGCGGGTGAGAACAAATTGAGAAAGGTCGATATCAGACTTGTGACGGCAACCAACAAGAGCCTGAAGAAGCTTGTGAAGGAAGGTGTATTCAGGCAGGACCTCTTCTTTAGAGTTGCGGAAAGTGAAATCGTCATGCCGCCGCTCAGGGAACGCGGGAGTGATATCAAACTTCTCGCGAATCACTTTCTCCAACAAAATACGACAGATAACGAAGTCAAGTTCACATCGTCCTTCTATGCCCAGCTTCAGACTCATTCCTGGCCTGGAAATGTACGTGAATTGGAAAGCTTCGTCAAAAGAACCCTGGCTTTTAATCCGGATAAAACGGTGATTGAGGCAGATGATATGCCAGACTTTATTCAGTTGAGTTCGGAGTCGGAAGAAAGAACCGCTTATCTGGAAACACTTGAAGAGTATGAGGCAAAAGTTAGAAAACAATTTCTCATTGAGCGTTTAGCGCGGTTTGATGGAAATCGTACCAAGGCCGCGGAGAGCATGGGTATATCCAGACAACAGCTCATTCGCCTGATTAAAAAGTTTTCTATTGAGATTTAACTATTTCGTGCTTGAATAAGTTGTACTGTGATGTTTTTTAGACAAGGTGAACCGATGGAACTCTACCAAAAAGACCACATACAACTGTTTAGCCGTAAACCGCTCAGCTCTAACAACGCGGCAAAACTCATGGATCTTTTCTGCCAGCCGAATCAGGAACAAAGCGGGGGGTTAGCTGGAAGAGTTCAAATAAAAAAAGCAAAATTGGATCATTTGGGTCCAGTCATTTTGAAACACTATTATCGCGGTGGTTTACTGCGCTTGATAAACAAGAAAAAATTTCTAAAAGGCAGAAGGTATCGGTCTCAAAGGGAATTTGAATGTCTGATTAAAGCCAGGAAAAAAGATATCCCTGTTCCGGAACCTTTGGCGTATATGGTGAAAGGCGGCATTTTGTACGAAACCGCGCTTGTCATGTTGGAAATACCAAACACGCGAACTCTAACCAAAGTGAACCCTTTAGAGAGTCAAAAAGCTTCAATCATGCAATGTCTCAACACACATTTTGACAAAATGGTTAAGTGCGGAATCTATCATGTGGATTTTCATCCTGGCAATGTTCTGATCGATCAGGATCACAAACTCTTCATAGTTGATTTTGACAAGGCCTCAGACTGGAACGGCCCAATGCTGAAGTTGCGAAACCGGATGAAGACAAGGTGGAACAGGGCAATTAACAAATACTGTCTGGACAGTTGGCTAACACTGGGCTGATTTCCATGCTGAACAGGCATAGCACGCCTTTGCTGTAGGTTCAAACTTACGGTCTTTTCAGGGCTTTTGTATTTTTGCAAGAACATGTTGTCTTCAGATAGGCAAAAGTCATGCTATAATTAATGTTTGGCCTGCTCTCAAAACCGTTTCAGGGATATGGGTAAAGCTGGTTAAAACATGTTGGAATCAAGAGAGTTGATTGTCAGACTGTTGGGAGATGAGATGAAAGCTTTTTTTATTTGCCTATACATGCTTGCTTTGCCGGGTTTGAATGTAAAAGTACTTGCCGGATCTGCAAAAACAAGAATTTTAACTGCCAGAGGTACCGTGTTCAATGATCTCGATAGAGATGGAGTCATGAACTCTGCTGAACCGGGTATTGAAGCGGTTCTTGTTTCCAACGGCCTTGATATAGTCCAAACGAAAAAAGACGGTTCCTACGAAATCGAACTGGGTCAGACAGGCACTTTATTTGTTATTAAACCCAGAGGCTTCATGACTGCCATCGGAAAAAACAACTTGCCCCATTTTTATTACCTGCACAGCGAAAAAGGTGGAACCTCTAAGATATACAGTGGTTTGGATCCCACAGGGCCATTGCCGGAAAGGATTAACTTCCCGCTCTATCCCGAACCGATCAACGAAAAATTCACCGTTTTGCTATTTGGTGATTCCCAGACTAAAACACAAACTCATGTCGACTATCTATCAAGGGATGTGATAGATGAGCTGGTTGGTGTCGAAGGCGTTGCCTTTGGTGTATCGCTGGGTGATATCGTCGATGATGATTTATCTCTTTTTGGTTCTGTTAATCAGGTTATAGCGCGAATTGGAGTGCCCTGGTACAATGTCATTGGCAATCACGATATGAATTACGATGTCCCCAATGATGAGCAGGCCAACCAGACTTTTGAGGCCAACTATGGTCCTTCAACCTATTCATTTAATTATGGTAAAGTCCACTTTATCATTCTGGATGATATCGTTTACAAAGGTTACAATCCCACACCGTCAGGATATGTGGGAGGGTTTACGCATAGGCAGTTGAAGTTTATCGAGAATGATCTGAAACACGTCTCAAAAGACACTTTAGTTGTTCTGATGATGCACATTCCGCTCTTTCTTGAGGACTGGTCCGATCAGTCTTTTAGGGTTGCTGATCGCCAGGCCTTGTTTGACCTTCTTGCGCCTTTTCCACACACTTTTTCCATTTCTGCACATACCCATATCCAGCGGCAGGTGTTCTTTGGCGAAGAGGATGGGTGGCATGGAGAAGAAAAGCACTACCATTTTAACTCGGGTACAGCCTGTGGAAGTTGGTGGTCGGGTGAACTGGATGAATTCGGCCTGCCCCACACGACCATGAGAGACGGAACGCCTAACGGTTACGCTTTTCTTCGCTTTGATGGAAACCAGTTTGTCATTGACTTCAAAGCTGCCAGACGGTCGGAGGATTTTCAAATGTCCGTTTATGCTCCGCGGGCGGTTCGCAGTGGAGAGTATCCCACCGGTTGCTTGTACGTCAATTTCTTCATGGGCAATGAGCGCACCGAAGTGATGTCGCGTATTGATTTTGAACGGGAATGGAAGCCGATGAGGAAAACCAGGTGGATGGATCCCTACATGAATTTGCTGACTGCGCGTTACGATACTGCACAACACGCATTGCCGGGTTCCCGTCTTTCTCCACCTTCTTATTGTTATCATCTTTGGATGCAAACCGTACCCACGAATCTGCCTGTTGGTTTGCATTCCGTGGATATCAAAGTAATTGATATGTGGGGCAGGGAATTTAACTCTTCCACCTCTTTCAGGATGGAGTAGCTCTCCATTGAGAATATGTCGAAACAAACAGCGCGATCCACGGCCGGAAACATCGGTGAACTGCTATGTGATTCGGGTTTTGAGACGCGTTTTGCAGGGGGGTGTGTCAGGGATGAACTTTTGGGCTTAGTGCCCAGAGATTACGATCTGGCTACAACGGCGTTACCTGAAACGGTAGCACGCATTTTAAAACCCATGGGTATGAAAGTGATTCCAACGGGTGTTTCTCATGGGACTGTAACCGTTGTTCATGAAGGTATTCCCACAGAAGTGACAACCTTAAGGCGGGATATTCGCTGTGATGGGCGCCGGGCTGTGGTGGCTTTTTCCACTTCCTTTGAAGAGGATGCTCATCGAAGGGACTTTACAATAAATGCCCTTTTCAAGAGTATGACTGGGAAAATCTATGATTATGTGAATGGCGTGAGAGACTTACAAAATAAAAACCTGCTGTTTGTGGGCCGGGCGAGCCGTCGAATTCAGGAAGACTCTTTGAGGATAATTCGATACTTTCGCTTTATCAGTCGCTATGGCTGGACTTTTCATCAACCATACCGCGACATTTTCATAAAAAGCAGGAAGAGATTGACGATCCTGTCCAAAGAGAGGATTAAGAGCGAGTTTGATGAATTGCTGATGACAGACACGGGGAAAATGCTCTCTGTGATGGATTCCTTGCAACTGTTTCCATTTCTTTTTGATGGCATGTTACAAAAAGAAACGCTTGAATCGGATCTTTTCAGTGTATTTCCTGCAGAACTTCAGCGTGTGATTTGGAAATGGTATGTGCTTTTTTCCTTAAAGTATCCAGAATCGAGTGTTTATTCTGTTCATGGTCGAAAAGCTAAATTAACGAAAAAACAGATTCTTCTTTTGTCTTCACTTCAGGAAATAATCTGTTCTCTGAAACAGAAAAAGACCGGAATGGTGCCGCTGCTTTCGGCGATTCATCGTAAACTGACCGAACCAGAGGAAGTTCTTCACTTCTTGAGCTGGTATAGCCAACGCTTCCAGTATACTGTTCCTGACATTACACGGAATCTGCTTACATCAATGCGGGGAAAAACTATTCCACCCATTGGAAAGTACTTAAAGATGGTTCAACCACCTGAAAAAAGAAAGCAAATTGCTTTTATTTTTAAAATTTCCTGGTATCTTGGTTTATGTCAACCTGGTGATGTGTCCAATCCTGATAAAATGATTCGGCTATTGCAGCAGCGAGGCTTCCAGATGGAGCGAGAGTTCAATGGCATCAAAATATAAGAAAATAAACATGAACGACTTGAAAGAGCACTTGGTTTCTTCCTTTTTTAAAGAGTGGAAAGACAAAGAGCAGTTAGTAGGTCTTGAACTGGAAGTCATTCCTTTCAGAACAGGTTCCAAAGGTTTGCCGCATGTCATACCGCTTTTTTCTTCTGGCAGAGCATGTACTTCATGGTGTGAGTCGGACCATGATTTGGGCTGGTCTGGTTTGCTGGAAATTCTTCGCTCTTTTGAAGGCCAATGCGATGGCATGCGCTTTGAACCAAGTGACGATAAAACGCCCCGTTTTGTTTTCAACTCAGGAGCCCAGTTGACATTTGAACCAGGTGGACAGCTGGAGTACAGCTCAGCAGCAGAAGCGGATATCCAGCAAGTTACCAGTCAATTATTTAGAACGCTGGACAGATTGGAGCAGTTATTAAAGCCGCATGAGATCATCTTTCACTATGGAGCGTTAAATCCCTGGTACCGTACAGAAGAAGTTGGGCTCCAGATAAAGAAGGATCGCTACCTTGTAATGGATCGCTACTTTGCGCGTCTTTCCCCTTATGGGCAGAAGATGATGAGGCTGACTGCATCTTTTCAGGTTAATCTCGATGTAGGTGATAGGGAAACGGCTCAGCGAAGGTGGCTTGCAGCTAATTTATTGTCACCTGTTTTTCTTGCCGTATTCGGTAATTCACCCTTTCATCAGGCAAAGCCAACCGGTTATAAGAGTTATAGAGCTTTAATCTGGGAAAAACTTGATCCTTCAAGAACGGGTTTTCAAGATGGTTTGATTAAAGAAGAATATGAAAAATGCCCTGGGAAACAGTATCTTGATTTTGCTCTGAGTGCTTACTGTATGCTTCCCGGTGAACTTGGGAGACGGGAACCTTTAATGCGTTTCAGTGAATGGATGGAACACGGTTTCAATGGCATGTATCCCGATCTATCTGACTGGGAAGACCATTTAACAACCCTGTTTCCCGAAGTTCGCCCAAGAGGGTTTTTAGAGATGAGGTACATGGATACCTTGCCCAAGGCATTTTACTCTGTTCCTGGAACTTTACTCAGAAGGTTAATGTACGAAGATTCACTTCTTGACAAAGTAATCAGTGAATTGGGTCCCCTTCGTCCTCATCTCAGAGAATTGGTTATGCAGTCGGCGCAAAGCGGTTTGGAAGTGGATGTTCTCCGTGAAAAGGCCATCGTGTTTTTTAAGGAACTTTTCAATTTACCTCCCAACCAGGATGAAAACTTACTGGAAATTGCCCGCTTGTTCTATGAGAAATACACCCGTCGTGGATTAAGTCCTGCTGACGAACTTCTTCACTTGAATGATGGCCATTGTCCAAGCTTACAACAGTTCAGACAATTGGCCAGATACCGCTTACAGCTGGTTGAAGAACCTCTTAACAAACTGCTCGCATCTACCACTTCCATTGACAGTGAAGCAGATTGAGGACTTCGTACCTCTTTTCTGCCTCACTTTCCGGAAAAAAATACGGTTCATTAATAAACAGAGGAAGTCAAATCAGAGCATTTTTAATGCAGGTCAACCGGGTTGATGGGAGTGCCCCGTTTTGCACCTCTTTGGGTTGTTCCACTCGTACAATTACTGTGTTGACTTAATGCTTGTTCGATTTATTTTACGGTCCATATTCTGGTGTTGAGATCCATTTCTTGAATAATATCTGAGACAAGAGCCAATAGGCTTTTCATCTGGTCTAAATCCCGCTGTTTCATACCGGAAGAAAAAATTCTGGGTTCAAACAAGTTCTGTAGCATGCTGACGGCAAAGTTCATTCTCGTGCCAATGAAACTTAAAAAAACCTTGTGACCCCATTTTTTCCTGAACGCAACCAGGTTTTCCATGATCTTAGGAGTTAAGATGTAGCGTGCCTCAATCTGATTGTCACTGTAGACGACAAAGTGTTTTTCAAATTCCTGATCTTCAAGTTTGACCAGTTTTCCATGTTGGTGGTTCCATGATTGCAGCTTTTGTCCGAATTTTCCCAATAAACTTTGCATGGTGTCGGGAAAAACAAAGGTCTTGCCCTTAATGGCCTTATTAAAATCAGCAAACAGGAAGAGCCCCTTAAAGATGGTGTGATACTGGGTTCTTTTCGAGCCGTTGCTGTTGGTTTGAGTTTTGTACTGTGTGTGCAATTCAGAAAAGGTAAATCTTGTCTTACCCTCAATCCCTGTAATGTAGTCGTCTCCGTTGTAGCGGCTGTAGGAACGCTTGAATAGTTCACTATTGGCATAAACCTCTTCCGGTATATAGCTATCAGGTGAATAAGTCCATTCAGGGTTGTGATTGAGAATGATCTCTCTGACAACTTGCTCTTTGAATTGGGTTTTGTATTTTTTTACAGCAGAATAAGCCCAGGTAAAAAAGATCGAAAGGGCACCGAGATAGAGGAAAAGCATTCCAAGTAAAACCCAGAAAGAAATACGGGTTCTTGTATTAATAACAACTGAAATAGAAAAGGGCACGATCACGCCGAGCAATGAAAGTGAAATTAAAAGGCGGTTTCGGGCCTTTTTACGCAACACTTCTAAACCCTTTGTTTTTTCAAGCAACATTTGGTTGGTCAGTTTGGCTTCCTCCATGAAACGCCTCCTTTTTTATACCTATGATATTGATGAATATACTATAGCATTTTTATCGCTAGCTAATAATCCTGATTCTTAGCTACCAGAAGGACAGCGCACTTCGGGCGAATGATCTCCTTTGGGTTTAATGTTTACAACGTCAAAAAAAAGAGTGCAATCATGATTGCACTCTTTTTAGTAACGCTTTTTTATTTAATCAATTACTGGCGTTTTCTTATGGTTATCAATACGACACCTATTGCCAGGAAGAGACCGATGAAACCGATCAGACCCCACTCTCCCAAAGTAGGAACGCCGCCTGATGCTGTATCTCCCTCAATAGTGAGTCTGTAGTCACCACCTGTTTCACCTGGCACTGTAGTGTGAACGACTACAACAAGATTTTCACCTTCTGGTACATTGACTGATAAGGAAGTTTCTGTTGTGGGCGGCTCACCCGCGCTGAACCCAGGGTCACCTAAATAGTTTTCACAAATATCATTGGGATTATAAGCCGTTGAATAAGCATTGACTTGATAATTTGCTCCGGTTTGTTCCAAAACTTCTAATTCGATCGTAACACATCCCGAGGCCTGAACAGTATAGGCATCATAAGCTCTTCCGGGATCCGTATCCCAGATGTCACAAACTTTTGGAACAGCACAAGTGCTGGGTACTCCATTGCGGTTGAGTCTGCCAACTTGTTCACCTGTCTCAAAGGGTATTGAAGGACTGCCGCTGCCGAGAGTGCCTTCAATCACTATGGCGGCTCTTCCAATTTGCGGACCTGGAGTAATTGCGGCTCCGTTGTCTGTGCGATCGGAATTGGCAAAAACCAATCCAGTTACAACAATACTTATTATAAGTAACATCAATTTTTTTATATGAATCATTTTTTTTCTCCTGTTATAAAGACAATATAATATTTTAAGTACCAAAGCTTTTATATGAACTTCTGCTTTTTGCTAATAATAGTCAGAAGTCCTTACTATTTACTTCATAACTTATACTACATAAAAAACAAAATGGCCACTGAAAATGATCCAAAATGGATATTATGCTCTCTTTTTTTCAACTGCTAATATTGTTTCTATTTAAATCCTGTATTCCCGTATATTTGTAACGATGATTCGATATAAATCTAATTTTTACAGGAATGCAGGTTAAATTTAAAAATGCAATTACTCGAAATATTTGGACAAAGTCGGGTAACGTCTTTCCAGTAGACCCGGAATGCCAATAGAAATGCGGTTCCTGTGGCTGGTATTCCTGTAGACGTAAACTGTTACGTCGAATACTGAACCAGGGATAAGTTGAATATTTTAAATCTAGTTGAGCAGCACCCCAGCAAATCTGCTTGCCCTATCAGTGAATCGACGAATTGAGTGTAAATGTGCCTGGGTCGATACCCATAGACTGAAAACAGGCTTCCCAGACGCGGTCCCAGGGAGTTTGAAAGATAAGTTTCTCATCGATTTCTAAAGTGAGCCACCATCCTTCGGCAATTTCAGTTTCAAGTTGATTGGCACCCCAGCCGGAAGAACCGAGTAACACTCTCATAAACTCCGGAGGATTTTCGGTTAGCGCAGCCAGGTGTTGGATTGTTCCCGACAGGTATAATCCCTCGCTAATGCGAAAGGGAGGGGGATTCAAACTGCCGTGGTATTTGCTGTGAAGAATCCAGCCCTGTTGTTTCAGTACAGGGCCGCCAGACCATGCAATTGCATCGGTATCGTCTGTGTTTGAGATCTTCAATTCGTTCAAAATATCTATTAGCTTGAGGTCCAGTGGTTGATTGATGACAAACCCAACCGAGCCTTCTTTTTTGTGTTCCACCAGCAAGACAACTGTTTTACTGAAATTGTGGTCTAGCAGTTGCGGGATGGCCAGCAACAGGCAGGGCGCCATGCTTCCGTGATCGTTGTGCTGGTTGGTCATGTGTTCTCCTGCTTTAAAGCTGTCGATTCGACTCTGTAAAAGGATGGTTTGTCAATCTTTGGATAGCTGTTTTGATATGCGACTGTTCCAGGCAGAGTGAGGCTCTGGCGTAACGCTTTCCGTTGCTCCCGAACATGCTTCCCGGAGAAAGGAACAGGTGTCTTTGCGTGAGGAGTTGATCCAGGAATAAGTCAACATCGGAGATACGCGACGGAGCTTCTGCCCATACGTAAAGTCCAGTTTGACCCTCTGGAATCCTGAAATGCAACAATTTGAAAATCTCTTCAACCAGAGCACGGCGTTTTTCGAGAATGACATTTTGCTCCTCCCGCCATGTGGAGCTCACTTCCAGAGCGGTGATAGCCGCTTTTTGAATGGGCAGGAACTGTCCCGAATGGAGGTGACTGAATAAGTGAAAAAGAGGCTCTATGTGTGAAGAGCTGCCGCATATCATTCCCAGTCTCCAGCCAGCCATGTGATACGTCTTGCTGAAGGAGTTTAATTCAAGGCAGTGCTGCAGTGCGCCTTCAATTTGCAGCGGACTGACAGGTTCCCGGGACGTCAAAAGTCCATAGGGGTTGTCGTGGCAAATCAATATATCGTGTTTCTTCGCAAATTGAACGGCTTCCTCAAAAAGTTCAGTGCATCCTGAGGCACCTGTTGGCATGTGGGGATAATTCATCCAGAGGAGTTTGACTCGATCCAGATCCATTTGTTCGAGTTTGGCAAAATCCGGGTACCAGTTTGACTGTTCCTGCAAACTATACGGGATGGGAATGCCGCTTGCCAGAAGGGTGGAAGCTTTGTAGTTCAAATAGCCGGGATTGGGGATCAGCACTTGATCGCCTGGCTCGATGTAACACAGGGAGATGAGATACACCGACTGCTTGGAGCCAATGACCGGGAGGATGTGTTTTTCCGGGTTCAATTCCACATGGTAGTGCTTGTGGTACCACTGCGCTACGGCTTCTCTGAACTCCAGTATCCCTCGTGATTTTTGGTACCTGTGACAATCAGGGTCATCGATGTGATGTTTCAGCGATTGAATAACAGCCCTGGGCGGTTTCAAGTCTGGACTGCCGATACCCAGATCGATAACATGACCGCCAGAGCGTTCGATTTCTCTGCATTTCCTCAGCTTGGCTGCAAAGGGATATTCCCGCATATGGGCAATTCGAGTTGACAGCATCTTTTTCTACCTCAACGGACTGAATCTATTCTAGCATGACTTCGGGTGAGAAAAAATGCTCATGAGAAGGGTGCGCAGATCGAAACCGAAAAAAACTTTTGCTTCACAGTCAAGTTAAACTGCGGTTTTCGGTCTAAAAGTAGCCAAACCAGCTTTCTTCGATGTTCTCTTGCAGTATCAAGTGCGATAGAATAGCTTCACCAACAGTTTGGAGTGGAATCATGAAGAAATGGATTGTTATTTTATTCATTACAGCCTGTCTGTTACCTGGCGTTTACGCCAAAAAAGCGAAAAAGAAGGCGGAAGAGGAAAATGAAGTTATGACTTCAGCCACCTTTTCGGGCTTGAAATGCCGGTCAATAGGGCCAGCCCTGACCTCCGGCAGGATTGCTGATTTTGCAATACATCCGGAAAATCGATTCCACTTTTATGTGGCGGTGTGCTCTGGTGGTGTGTGGGAAACAAAAAATGCAGGAACAACCTGGACGCCCCTGTTTGATAAAGAGGGATCTTATTCCATTGGCTGCATCGCCATTGATCGCAACAACCCCAATATACTTTGGGTTGGAACCGGTGAAAACAACTCCCAGCGCAGTGTTGCTTATGGTGACGGTCTTTACAAGTCGGAAGACGGGGGAAAGTCCTGGAAACACCTTGGGCTTAAAGAGTCTGAGCATATTGGGAAAATACTCATTCACCCCGGCGATTCCAACATTGTCTATGTGGCAGTACAGGGCCCTCTTTGGAATGCCGGCGGTGATCGAGGGCTTTACAAAACAACTGATGGGGGTCAGACCTTTGAAAAGGTTCTCGATATCAGCCCTCATACCGGTGTTACCGACCTGGTCATGGACCCACGAGATCCCGATACCCTTTACGCTGCATCCTATCAGCGCAGGAGGCATGTGTGGACTCTGATTAACGGCGGCCCTGAATCGACTGTCCATAAAACAACAGATGGCGGTAAAACCTGGAAGAAAGTCAATCAAGGTCTTCCGGCCGGCGACATAGGGCGAATCGGGCTGGCTATGGCGCCTTCAGATCCTGAAAAAATCTACGCGATCGTGGAAGCGGAAGCAGGAAAAGGCGGCTTTTACCTTTCTACCAATGCCGGCGCGTCATGGACCAGACAGAACAAATACGTTGCAAGCAGTCCCCAGTACTATCAGGAGATTGTCGTGGATCCCAAGGATTCTGACACCATCTATTCTCTGGATACGTATCTTCATCGCTCCATTGACGGTGGTAAGACCTTTCAAACACTCAATAAAAACTCGAAACATGTCGATAACCACGCCCTCTGGATCGATCCCGATAACACCCAGTATTTACTGATAGGCTGTGACGGCGGAATTTACGAGAGCTTTGACAAAGGGGTGAACTGGAAGTTCATGGCCAATCTGCCTGTTACACAGTTTTACCGAATAACAGCCGATAACAGTTTCCCGTTTTACTATGTCTACGGGGGTACCCAGGACAACTTCTCGCTGGGAGCTCCTTCACAGACCACTTCGGTTTGCGGTATTACCAATGCAGACTGGTTTGTGACTCTGGGGGGCGATGGTTATAAATCGCAAATCGATCCCAAAGACCCCAATACCATTTACGCTCAATACCAGTACGGTGGATTGGCTCGCTATGATAAGAAGAGCGGCGAGCGGGTCTACATCCAACCTCAACCATCGCTGGATGACAAGCCCCTCAAATGGAACTGGAACTCACCGCTTATCATCAGCCCTCACAATCATACAAGGCTGTATTATGGGTCAAATGTGCTCTTTCGCAGTGATGATCGCGGGAATTCCTGGCAGAAGGTAAGTCCCGATCTCACGCGGCAGGTTGACCGCAATCAGCTGAAGGTCATGGACCGGGTTTGGCCCATCGACGCAGTTGCCAAAAATAAATCCACATCTTTTTATGGCAGCCTCGTCTCTTTAACCGAGTCCGCGCTGGTGGAAGGTCTTATTTACGGTGGAACAGACGATGGCCTCATACAGGTAACCTCCGATGGAGGTCAAAACTGGGTGCGCTATGACAACTTCCCCAACGTGCCACAGTGGACGTATGTCAGTGCGCTAGTCGCTTCACGTCACAGTGAAAACAGAGTCTATGCCGCCTTCGACAACCACAAAAAGGGTGACTACAAACCCTATGTTCTGGTCAGTGAGGATCGCGGCAAGTCCTGGCAGCACATAGAAGGTAATTTACCTCAGAGGGGAACCGTCTACTGTCTGGCCGAAGACCATCTCATGCCGGAGCTCTTGTTCGCGGGAACCGAGTTTGGCGTTTTCTTCACTTCTGATCGAGGTAAGAAATGGGTTCAATTGAAAGCCGGTATGCCAACCATTGCCGTTCGGGACTTGAGCATCCAGGAGCGAGAAAATGATCTTGTTATCGCTACCTTCGGAAGGGGTATTTACATTCTCGATAATTATCAACCGCTGCGTGAACTGACGGAAGCGGTACTGAACGCAGACCATTATTTCGCCGCAGTCAAAGATTGCTGGCAGTACATCGTTACAAACCCGCTTGGTTATGCTGAAAAAGGTCAACAGGGGGATGCCTTTTTCAATGCCAAGAATCCAGAGTACGGAGCCGTGCTGACGTACTACCTGAAAGACAGCTACGAGACAAGTAAGCAGAAAAGAAAGAAGCGGGAAAAAGAGCTTGTTAAAGAGGGGAAGAATCCCGGTTATCCTTCCTGGGAAGAGCTGGAAAAAGAAAAGCTCGAAAAAGGCAGACAGGTGTACTTTGAGATCAGCAACGCCGAAGGTGAGAAAATATGCCGTATAAAAGGACCTGGATCCAAAGGTGTTCATCGCGTGGCGTGGAACTTGAGATATCCAGGAAACAATCCCGCCATAGATTCCGGAAAGAAGAAAAGCCCTCATGGAAACCAGAATATCGGGTTCCTCTGTATTCCAGGCACCTATTCGGCATCGATGTTTATTCAGGAAGGTGATGAAGTTAAACAAGTAGGCTCTAAACAGGAGTTTAAAGTGCTGCCACTGGGAAAGACAACCTTCCCGGCAAAAGATCAGCAAGCGCTGCTCAGTTTTAGAAAAGCGTCATCTCAACTGCAGAGTTCCGTTCGAGGTATTCGAAAGACACTAAAAGAATTGAAAGACGATTTTCAGCTAATGGAAAAGGTCGTGTTCCAGTATCCCAATCTTCCGGCAAACTTAAAGGAAGACCTTAAAAGCATTAAGGAAACACTCAGAGATATGGAAAAGGTTCTTTACGGCAATAGGCTGGTTCAAAAACACAGCGAGGCGACCTTGCCCGGCTTGATGCAGCGCGTCAATTGGATGGCTTATTCCAATCAAGGCTCTCTCTCTGCGCCTACCCAAACTCAGACAGAGACGTTTAAAATCATTCAAGGTCAATTCAACGAACTGGTGAAAAATCTCACACAACTCAAGCAAGAGCTTCAGCAGTTCAATCAGGCGCTGGACCGCGCAAACGTTCCGTGGACTCCTGGCAGAACGCCTGTTTGGCCTGAATAAACTGAATAGACAAGAGTTGGTGCAAAGTGAGTGCGTATTTGCTAACTACCCTATCCATTGTCATTGGACTTTTAGTGCTTTTCCTCATTCTGAAGACGGTTATGCAAGCAGTGGGAGATTCAATGGGCAGTATGATTGCAGTTGAGTTTCCTGAGGGCGAGGTTCTCATGCAGGAACCGAAGACCACTTTTATGGGTCAAAAATCAAATGAACTTGCACAAGCAAGCGAGGACGGCGGTTTGGTCTTAACCCGGGATGGTCTTCATTTTGTACCTTCCTCTTCAGGCATGAGTCTAACCATTCCCGTGGATCGAATCTCCAATCTCTCAACTCCGCGACGTTTTCTCGGTAAATCAAAGACGTTTGAACTGCTTCAGGTTGATTTCAAATCTGAAGATGGGATTGACGATTCGGCCGCCTTTACCGTCAGCAACCCCAAGTCCTGGCTTCAAGCCATTCAAAGTGTTATGGGATGAGAGAAATAGGTGTGTTTTGAATAAAGCCGTTCTCTATATTTTGCTCTTTTTTATGTCGTTTCAAGTTACCCTTGGAAACGACAAGCCTGAGCAGACCTATAATGTGCTCAAAACCAAAACATACAGAAAGATTCAGACCGAAAAATTTACACTTTTTTTTTCAGGCGTTTCTGTTCACGAGGCCAGATTATTGGTAGAAGAAGGCTCGTCATTTCTTCACAACCTGGAGCGAGATTGGGCCTTCACACTGGTTAATCCGAAAATGACCATATCGTTGAATAAGCAAAATAAAGGCGAACCTATTGAATCTGGTTATGATGGAAAATCAAAGAGTGGGTTTTTGAGAATTCCACGTTTTGATGAGAATGCTCAACACCATTTCAAGCGAACACTCATGACCTGTCTGCTCAGTCAAAACAAAGTACCACTGCCTTCCTTCCTTCAAGATGGATTGTGCAGCTATTTTTCGGGGGATACCATCCCCGATATTGGATTATTGGCAACCTATGGTCTGATACGCCATCCTGCAGTAAATACATTTTTATTGGAGGAGAATGCAAAGGGGCGTGATCAGATATCCTATCAGGTGTTTAGTTACTTGTTTGTTGAGAAAATGTGGGAAGATAGAAGAGAAAGTGCCATTCAGTTTCTCCAGGCCTATCTGAAGGGACAGAACCTTGATAACGCTTTGAGTCAATCGGGGTTGGGGTCCATTAAAATTCTACTGAAAAACTTTTCGTTTTGGGCTAGGGCTACTTATAAAATATCGAGAATTCCTGCTTATCCAGGCTTTTGGAAACTCTTCATAACAATTGTGTTATTTCTGGTTTTCGTCTATCATATCTGGGTCTCCTGGCTTCGTTCGGGGCTGATATACGAGGTTCTTGAGCCGGAAACAGCAGTGCCGCAAAACCTTTTTGTGGGTCCGGTTTTTAATGAACCTCAAACAGGGGAAACAGCGAATAGGGTCAAGGAGAAACAAAAGACGATCCATGCTCATACAATCAGTTTGGATGATGAATTGATATCCAAAGAGGGAAATGAAGCAACACAAAGAGATCTGGAGTCCGGCGATTTAAAAAACGCTGAAAAGATCATCGAACGGGATCTCGATGCCTTTTTTGATAGGAATGTAACCAAAAAACAGAACAAGAAACACAGCGAAAATGTATTTAAAGAGCTCGATGAAAGGTTGGATCGCCTGTTTAAAGAGTGAGCTTTCAAATCTGGGATAAAATCAGCTGATTTATGTTAAAATCACCCATTGGAATTGAAGATATGAGTACAATCATTTATTGACGTGGTATTCATGGGTTCCAAAACTGCGATTATCGAGGATTTTTTGAACTATTATCGCCTTCGGGATATAGAAACTCCGCCATTCGCGTATGTTATCAACCGTGAAGAAGTAATTGAGTCATGTGAATTGTGCTACATGCCTTTCATTGAACTCAAAGTACCTTTAAAAGTCGAGATATTCACAACGGATGTCGAAAACTGGAAGTCCCAAATTCCAGGGAAACCCATTATGGCGGAATCCTGGGTTATTGGAGATCGTTTTTTCAAAGAAAAGCTAGAGAAACTGCTTCCGGGCGCTTTTTATATCAAACAAGTTGAAATAAGTTCTTTTCTCAGGAAAACACCCCAAGCTATGCGGAAAAGACAATCAGAAAAGAGCTCACAGCATCAGCCAGGAGCCTTTTATTCGTTTCACCCACGGGAAAAAATCTTTTTAGATCGAGGACTGAAAAAAATGTACCCGCCCATTGATTGTCCTGTCTGTAAAAGAGCCATCCCCGATATTCCTTTTGATGCCGCTATCATTCCCGATATTCCGCCATCGAGACCCCAGGCAGGCTGCCTGGCTGATTTGCCTTTCGAGGGTTACGACTACCTGTTTCACGAGTGTGTTGTCCCCGTTCTGCAAAAGGCCTTCCCAAAAATGTTGTTCGAAGAGTTGAGCCCGGAGCCTTTTTTGTTTTGAAGGTCACCCTCTTTTGAGTGGGATTGGCGCTGTAAATACCACATATTGTGGTTAAAAACACGGAGAGACTACAGTATGTTGTGTTTGAAATGCTGCCGATTCATTGTCTGGAATTGATTGCATTTTGTACTGGAAAAAATACATTTGTTGACAAAATCTGTTTATAGACGCTATTGTTTTTTATGAGAAAGATGAAACCGCGATGAGGTGTGGAAGCTGTGAACACTGACGTATTTGACACAATGCCAAGAGAGGAATTGATACTTACTCCCAAGCAGTATTTAAAATTTTTACGTGAATCAAAAGACGAAATTGTGTCTACAAAGATAATCCCGCCCGTTCTTGGGCGTCCCGGATTTGGGAAAATTAAAGTCAAAACAAAACGAATCCGATTCAAAATGAAACTATGACTGAAAAAGAAAAGAGCTTACTGAATCAACATTCAGAAAATAGACAGATATCAGAACGTCAATTAGAGGTTCTTCACAGAGCCTTTGATGTGCAGTTATCTGAAAATGCAATCAATGATAAAGAAGTTGAATTAAAGAAAGATCAACTAGAGGTGTATGCTCGCGAAGTAGACCATAGTGCTGAATACTCCAAATTAGCGCTTCAAGCTGCTATTGATAACAACAGAGAAGAAAGAGAGCAAAAAATTCGTCTTTCTCGCATATATCTATTGTGCGGTTTAATTGGTTTTGGGTTGTTTGCACTATTTATACTCAGCTTGTTATATATTGGAAACGAAGGATTTGCCAAGTTTATTACAGAAAAAATTGGGTACGTAGTAATTGCCGTTGTAAGTTATCTTGTTGGTAAAAAGGCAAGGAAAAAGCCAGAACATGACGAGCAAGAAGACTGAAAGCATAGAAGGTAGCATCGAGCTTGTATTTCTAATAATCGCTTGATAAAAAACTTTTGAAGCGACTGAGAAACACCCTGGCCGCCCATTCATTAGAGCAAAATGTATTGAGCACCAATACAAGCTCTGAAAATCCGTGCTGTAACGCTATGCAAAATCAATAACTTGCTGGTGGCGGCGCAGGGAGTCGAACCCCGGACACTACGGATATGAGCCGTATGCTCTAACCACCTGAGCTACGCCGCCACAGGAAGCGCCATCATACAACAATCTCTTTCTTTCAGGCAACTTTTTTATGGAGATTTTTGTGTTTTAACTGAAAATATGGTGCTTTACCCATCCTGCAGAGACATCTGCCCGGTGATTGTTCGGGAACAGAGTAACCAAGACTTGCTTGAGGGGTGCTAGTTGCTTTTGAGCAGGTAAGTTAATCGCCAGTTTGTCGTGGTTGAATCCGAAAAAGGTACAATTTGGGCTTCGAGCGGAACGTGAGTGCTTTGACTTTGCTTGTCTGTGGACTTGATTTCTCAGGGTGGTTGTTTAAGCAAAAAAAAACACGCCCGAAGGCGTGTTGAACTCGAATATATGTGAAAACCATTTGTTTAGAAGGGAATATCCTCATCGGCGAATTGGTCGCCCTCGGGAATATCGTAGTTCTGGGGTTGCTTTTCTCCGTACGATTGAGCGGGAGCCCCGTAACTTTGCGATGAACTTTCATGAGTTGAGCCAGAAGCAGGTCCAAATCCACCGCCAGAGTTGTCATCTTTTCCACCCAGGAAAAGGAAACGATTGGCGATGATATCAGTCGTGTAGCGCTTGATACCCTGTCGGTCTTCATAGCTGCCATACTCTATGCGACCTTCGATGTAGACTTGTCTTCCTTTGCGAAGATAGCGGTTCGCAGTTTCAGCCTGTTTGCCAAATATGGTTATTTGATGCCAAGCTGTTTTTTCTTGACGATCACCATTGGGTCCGGTGTACTGCTCGGATGTTGCCAATGAAAATTTCACCAGCGCAGTGTTGTTTTGTGTGTATCTCAACTCGGGATCTTTTCCAAGACGTCCGATAAGTTGAACTTTATTGAGTCCGGCCATAATGCCTCCTTATATATTCGAGTTTTACGGTGAAAAACCGCAGGACCATCATAGCAAGAGTCTGTAGATTTTTCATCTATTATCGATAGACATTGAAATAATCAGTTGCAATTTTATTTTTCGCCAATAGGTTGTGTTATTTGACCGGTTTTATTTCAGTTTTAAAATAAACCTTAGACCTCCATGGAGGTTGTATTGTCACCATGCGTGTTTGCCACTTTAAACAGGTTGTCGTTTTCTACGTAGAAAACAAACTCATCAAAACGAATTTCATGGAGGGGTATGTCATAGGACGTTGCCTGATGAAGTAAGGGTATGTTTGTGAGATTTCTACCGACGATGGCATGGTTTCCAGAGTTGCTGACACACGATTGTCCTATATGATCTTTATCAACTCCACACAGAATGCATAGGCCTTCCTGTATGAGATGACATTTATAGGTGATGAAGCAGCTGCCAGGCGGGAGCTCTCTCTCGGTTGCGCCAATGACTTCAAAAATGTCAAGCAGCGACAGATCTTTATCCAGGATGAGAACGGTTTCTCTTAAATGATCAAAATGCATTTTCATAGGTGGTTCCGGTTTTAAGCTGGGGCCATTGTGAGATTGTAAAAAAATGCCCGTAACATATAAACATAATTGTTTTACTTGATTTTGTCGATAAGTGTTTTGTGGTGCTTGAGCTTGTTTTGACATATCGCCAAGTGTAAAACAGTGCGGATAACTTCTTTGGGCTATATCAAAACGGTTCATTATGATAAAATTAAGCGATTTCAGCATGGCAGTTGAATGGGAACTAAACTGTCAATAAAGATTTTGGAAACTTTATTCATTTTTTGGTTGCAAACCCCAAATTGCTATGCTAGATTACGATCCCTGTTGCGTCAGTGTACGTGGCAGACAATTCAGTGGGGGAATTCCAGAGCGGTCAAATGGGGCAGACTGTAAATCTGTTGGCGAGCGTCTTCGGTGGTTCGAATCCGCCTTCCCCCACCAAGAGCGGGAGTAGCTCAGCTGGCTAGAGCATTAGCCTTCCAAGCTAAGGGTCGCGGGTTCGAATCCCGTTTCCCGCTCCAGTTTTTTTTGCCCTTATAGCTCAGCAGGTAGAGCGCATCCTTGGTAAGGATGAGGTCACCAGTTCAAGTCTGGTTAAGGGCTCCAGCTTTCCCTTTGAGTTTGAAACAAAAAAACAAATAAGAACATTATTTTTTAGGAGAACGGCAAAATGGCAAAAGAAAAATTTGACCGAAGCAAGCCGCACGTGAATATCGGTACAATCGGGCATGTTGACCATGGTAAAACTACATTGACGGCAGCTATTACAAAAACACTTGCAGAAGCAGGTAGCACCGAATTCACATCGTATGATCAAATTGATAATGCGCCCGAAGAAAGGGAACGCGGTATTACAATCAACACAGCACATGTTGAATACGAAACAGAAACCAGGCACTATGCACACGTTGACTGTCCCGGGCACGCTGACTATGTCAAGAACATGATTACGGGTGCGGCGCAGATGGATGGAGCCATTTTGGTTGTTTCCGCGGCAGATGGTCCCATGCCTCAGACTCGCGAGCACATCCTGCTTGCTCGTCAGGTGCAGGTTCCTTATATCGTTGTTTACATGAACAAAACAGACCAGGTTGACGATGAAGAGCTTCTGGAACTCGTTGAAATGGAGATCAGAGAACTCCTTTCTGACTACGAATTCCCCGGTGACGACATTCCCATCGTGATGGGTTCTGCGCTGAAAGCCCTGGAAGACTCGCCCAAAGACATCGAGTCCATTAAAGAGCTTATGAAAGCTGTAGATGAGTACATTCCAACTCCCGAACGCGCACTGGACAAACCTTTCCTGATGCCTATCGAAGACGTTTTCTCAATTTCCGGTCGTGGTACAGTTGTAACAGGCCGTATTGAAAGCGGCGTTATCAAGGTTTCTGAAGAAATCGAAATCGTCGGTATACGTGAAACCATGAAGCGCGTATGTACCGGTGTTGAAATGTTCCGTAAGCTTCTCGATCAAGGTGAAGCAGGTGACAACGTGGGTCTGCTGCTTCGCGGTACAGACAAGAACGAAGTTGAGCGTGGACAGGTTTGTTCCAAGCCCGGTTCCATTACACCTCACACCAAGTTTGAAGGTCAGGTGTACATCTTGACCAAAGACGAGGGTGGAAGACACACGCCTTTCTTCAACGGCTATCGTCCTCAGTTCTATTTCAGAACCACAGACGTTACTGGCGTGGCAACACTGCCTGAAGGCATCGAAATGGTAATGCCAGGTGATCACGTGACACTGTCTGTCGATCTGATTACCCCCATTGCAATGGATGCAGGTCTGAAATTTGCCATTCGTGAAGGTGGACGTACCATCGGCGCGGGTAACGTATCATCAATTATTGAGTAATTTTTTTTGAAATCCGCACATTCTTGATGGGTGTGCGGGTTTCTTTATCTTCTGGTATAGGGGTATAGCTCAGTTGGTAGAGCGACGGTCTCCAAAACCGTAGGTCGTGGGTTCGAGCCCTACTACCCCTGCCACCTTCATTGAGGTGAGTTTTGGCTAATTATATTGAACAGTATAAAGCAGCAAGGAAAGAACTGAAGAAAGTACGCTGGCCAGACGCCCCAACGGTTAAAGAGACAAGTGCTCTTGTCGGTGTGGCAACGGTTATTTTTGCGGCGTATCTTTACGTGGTAGATATGGCGTTTATTCAATTTTTCAGAACTTTTTTATTTAAGTAGGGTTTTGGCAGGGCGCTGGAGTCGGTTATATGTCAGAAAATGAAATGAAGTGGTACATCGTTCACACTTATTCGGGGTATGAGAACAAGGTAAAAGAAAACCTTGAACAGCGTTTTGAAGCGCTTGGCAAGGGCGAGCTCTTGCAAGAAGTGCTCATACCAACCGAAAGTGTGATGGAAATGAAAGGCGGTAAGAAAGTCGTTACCACCAAGAAATTGTTCCCCGGTTATATTTATCTTCATATGAATCTGACTGATGAAGGGTGGCATATCGTTAAAAATACCCCGCGCGTTACGGGGTTTGTCGGTGGTAGAAATCCCGCTCCACTGACAGCTGCTGAGATTGACTCCATTTTGACTCAGGTCCACAATGCGCAGGAAAAACCAAAACCAAAATACTCGTTTGATGTTAACGAGAAAATCAAGATCACCGAAGGTCCATTTGCTAACTTTATTGGATCTGTGGATGAAGTGAATCAGGAAAAGGGAACTTTAAAGGTCATGGTTACTATTTTTGGAAGGTCAACTCCGGTTGAACTCAGCTTCCATGAAGTCGAGAAAATTTAATTCATTTCCAGATGTAACAAGGCTCCCCCAAGAGGAAAAAAATGGCAAAGAAAATTCAAGGTTATATAAAGCTACAGCTCCCGGGCGGACAGGCAACTCCTGCTCCTCCCGTTGGACCGGCATTGGGTCAGTATGGTGTCAATATCATGGAGTTTGTTAAAGCGTTCAATGCTAAAACGGCTCAAAACCCGGGGCTGATTGTACCCATCGTGATGACTGTCTATGCAGACCGCTCTTTTACTTTTGAAGTGAAGACGCCGCCCGCAGCTGTACTCATCAAGAAAGAGTTGGGATTGGAAAGCGGATCAGGTGAACCCAATAAAACGAAAGTTGGGAAGCTTACTAAAGATCAGGTTCGTAAAATCGCTGAAATGAAGATGCCCGACCTCAACGCTTCGGATATTGAATCTGCCATGCGCATGATTGAAGGGTCCGCGCGCTCTATGGGCGTTGAAACTTAAACCCAAGTTAGAGCTGCTGCAGGCGTAACCACTCCGCACTCGCAGTACAACAGATGAGTGGAAGAGTTTATCAGGAGGTATTATGCCCAGAAGGGGAAAGAAATATCGCCAAGCTGCCTCCAAAATTGAGACTCGAATTCATTCAGTGGAAGAAGCGATTGATTTGATTAAATCTTTTGATTTAGCCAAATACGATGAAACCATTGAAATAGCATTCCGACTGGGGGTTGATCCAAGACGCGCGGACCAGATGGTACGCGGTACGATCATGTTACCCCACGGAACTGGCAAGGAAAAGAAAGTCTTAGTTATTGCGCAGGGTGATAAAGCTAAAGAAGCACAGGATGCTGGAGCGGATGTTGTTGGCGGCGAGGAAATCGTAGCCAAGATTCAGGAAGGCTTCATGGATTTCGATGCTGTTGTTGCTACGCCTCCCATGATGAGACATGTTGGTAAATTGGGTCGAATTTTAGGACCGCGGGGTCTTATGCCCAACCCGAAAACCGGCACAGTCACAATGGATGTGAAAACAGCAGTCAATGAAATTAAAGCGGGGAAAGTAGCATACAAAGTCGACAAGACGGGTATTATTCACGCCCCAGTTGGTAAGAAATCTTTTGACCGGGATAAACTGATTGAGAATGCGTCAAGCATGATAGCTGCCGTTGTCAAGGCAAAGCCGCCGGCAGCAAAAGGTACCTATATCAAAAGTGTTTATCTTTCATCAACCATCAGTCCAGGTATTCGTATTGACGAATCCACTGCGATTGGCGTTTAACAGGAGGTCCTGAATGGAAAAGACCAAAAAGGCTGAACTACTTAAACGTGTGAAAGAAGACCTCGAAGGTGTTGACAGTGTATTCCTTTGTAATTTTAAAGGTTTAACTGTTGAAAAAGACACGGAACTTCGTCGAAAGGTACGTGAATCAGGATCCACATACGAAGTCATTAAGAACAGGATCCTTAAATTGGCTTTCGAGGATTCGGACTTTTCATCACTTGATGATCACTTAAAAGGTAATACAGCGCTTGCCTATAATAAAGAAGATATCGTTGCCATTGCAAAACTGATCAGCGAATTTGCAAAAGAAAACGATGCTTTTGAATTTAAAGCAGGAGTTGTGCAGGGAAATGTTATTGATCAAAATGATTTACAAACCCTGGCTACATTACCATCTAAAGAGGTCCTTGTTTCCAAGTTGATGTACATGTTGAACTTCCCAATTCAGGGATTTGCAACAGCACTCAATGGTATGCTGCGTAATGTTGCAGTTGTCCTCGATCAAATCGCAAAACAAAAAGAAGAATAAATCTGTGTAGGAGTTATGACCATGGCAACCTTAACCAAAGAAGAAATTATTGAAAATGTAAAGAATATGACAGTGATGGAACTTGCAGAGCTCGTAAAGGCTCTGGAAGAAGAATTCGGTGTATCTGCCGCAGCCGCTGTAGCCGCAGCACCTGCTGCAGCACCTGGCGCTGCTGCTGAAGCCGCTGAAGAGCAAACAGAATTTGACGTGATGCTTGAAAGCGTTGGTGCAAAGAAAATCAACGTTATTAAAGTTGTTCGCGCCATTACCGGACTCGGCCTTAAAGAAGCAAAAGAAGTGGTGGATACCGCTCCCAGCGCTGTAAAGGAAGGCGTATCCAAGGAAGAAGCTGAAGAAATCAAAGGCAAGCTCGAAGAAGCAGGCGCTACTGTCAAGCTTAAATAAACCTGTAAACGAGGTTTTTTCACTCAAACCATGTCGGGGAATTTAGGTTCTCCGACATGGTTGTATATACAGACAGACCGTTTCAGAACATGTTGATCGTGATCTGAAATAGAAGAAGCTAGGTTCCAAAGGAAATATTTCCCTGGAATGCACAGTGAAATCATCAAGTTTACCGAGGAACAAAAGGTTCCTCACTCAGGTTTTTTTCGATTGAACAATTTGACACTAACAAGCGAATCGAAACCGGCCGTTTAAAACGGAACCGGTCTTTTTGTGTCTAAATCGAGTTACAGGAGCTACAAATGGGAGAAAAACTAAACCACCGCGAACGGCATTCATTTTCAGGTATTCACACCTCAATTCCCGTTCCCAATTTGATCAGTGTACAGACAAGTTCTTATGAGAAGTTTTTACAAATGGATTGTCTGCCTGAGGAACGAGCAGATATTGGGCTTAAAACTGTTTTTGAATCACTTTTCCCAATTTCCGATTTCAAACAAACATGTTCGCTGGAATTCAAAGATTACACACTTGGCAATTGGGAGTGTCGGTGTGGTCGGCTGCAGGGCATCCACAATAACAGAACCTATTGCAAGAAGTGTGACCATATTCTCGTATCTCACTCAGACTCTGGCCCCTATATCGTTTGCGATAAGTGCGGTGACAACAATAAAAACATGCACGCCGTTTGTGATGTTTGCGGAACAAGTGTCAAATTAAAAGTCAAATACTCCGTTGAAGAGTGCCGCGAAAGAGGCCTGACTTATGACGCTCCATTGAGGGTTACCGTCAGCCTCATTGTGTGGGATAAAGACAACCCCGATGAAGAAGAATCCATGATTCCGAGGGATATAAAGGAACAGGAAGTCTATTTTGGTGACATTCCCCTCATGACTGAGAACGGCACATTCATTATCAACGGAACAGAGCGTGTCATTGTGTCTCAATTACACCGTTCGCCAGGTGTGTTTTTCGGCAAGGGTTCCGATCCAAACACCTTCAACGCTCAAATTATTCCCTATCGGGGCAGTTGGATTGAATTTGAAACGGACTCCAAAGGTCAAATTTATGTGAGAATTGACCGCAAAAGAAAGTTCCCGGCAAGTACGTTCATAAGAGCTCTGGGTGCAATTGATCCCGATATGACGACAACAGAAGAGCTGCTCAGTAAATTTTACAATGTGTATGACGTTAAACTGGAAAATGGAACGGTCTTTTTTAATTTAAGTCAAGGCGCGCTTGGCTGTAAACTAGCGGTCGATATTGAGAATAAAAGCGGTGAAACACTTTATTCCCAAGGCAAGAAAATAACCAAGTCGATGTTCAGAACACTTAAAAAAGAAGGTGTGGAGTGGGTTCCGGTTTCAGAGGACACCCTGCCCAGAATCTCTACTCTAATCGACCTTTTTAACGAAGAGACAGGTGAAATTCTTTTCATGGGAAATCACGTTTTAAGTAAAGAAGATCGAGAGAAGCTGGAAGAAGAGGGAATCACTTCTTTCCAGGTTATTACACCTGACTCCGACCCTGTTGGTCCTTATCTAGTTGATACGTTGGCAAAAGATACCATCACTCAATATGAACAAGCCGTTGTGGAGATTTACAGAAAGTTGCGTCCGGGCGATCCACCCACCGTTGAATCCTCCAAGAAACTGTTCGAACAGTTGTTTTTTGATAAACAACGCTATGATTTTTCCAGGGTTGGGCGTCTCAAGTTTAATACCAAGTTAAGCATCGATTCGGATGATCTTGAACAGCGAATTCTCACTCCTCATGATTTCTATGCCACAATTAAATACCTTTTGCTGCTCCATTCCGGTCAAGGTCAGATCGACGATATCGATCATCTGGGTAACCGCAGGGTTCGCAGTGTAGGCGAATTATTGGAAAACCAGCTTCGTGTCGGACTGGTTCGTATGCAGCGTGCCATCAAAGAGAAAATGAGCCTTTATCACGAGCTCAACACCATCATGCCTCATGAACTGATTAACGCAAAACCCGTTATGGCGTCCATCAAAGAATTCTTTGGAAGCAGTCAGCTTTCTCAGTTTATGGACCAAACGAATCCCATTTCTGAAATTACACATAAGAGAAGGTTGTCGGCTCTTGGTCCTGGTGGTTTAAGCAGAGAGCGCGCTGGTTTTGAGGTTCGCGATGTTCACACGTCTCATTACAGCCGTATTTGTCCCATTGAAACACCTGAAGGCCCCAATATCGGTTTGATTTCCTCCCTCAGCTGCTACGCCAAAATTAATGAGTTTGGCTTTATTGAAGCACCTTATTATCGCGTTGAAGATGGTAAAGTCATCAAGGAAGTTCGAGTCATCAGTCCTGGCGACAGTTCGTTCAAGGCCAATGAAATCGTTCCTCTCGTGGATGTTGAAGAAACCAACGGTAAGTTGGGTAAACAGAAGAAACAACAGGTCACTTATGAGCCGTATGCTCACTATCTCAGTGCCTGGGAAGAAGACAAGAATGTCATTGCACAGGCCAATGCCACCCTGGATGAAAATGATGTCCTGGTACACGAACAGGTTACAGCGCGTTTGGCTGGTGTCTTTAAACTCTTCCCCCGGAAAGACGTTCGCTACATCGATGTCAGCCCCAAACAAATGGTGTCAGTTGCTTCTGCCATGATTCCCTTCCTGGAAAACGATGATGCCAACCGTGCCTTGATGGGTTCCAATATGCAGCGGCAGGCTGTTCCTCTTATGAAAACCGAGGCACCTATCGTCGGTACAGGCATGGAAGTCATTGCCGCGCGCGATTCAGGTGCCACCGTACTCTGCAAAAACAGCGGTTGGGTTGAATCCGTGGATGCGGAACGCATTGTTATCAGGATTGGATCAAAAGACAATTCCACCTTAATCACTCGTGACTTTGGTGTTGATGTTTACAATCTCACAAAATTCCGCAGAAGCAACCAGAACACCTGCTTCAATCAGTGTCCCGTTGTGAAGAAAGGGGATTACATTGAAAGAGGTGAAGTATTGGCTGATGGTGCCTGCACCGAACGCGGTGAACTGGCACTGGGCAAAAACGTTGTTGTGGCCTTTATGCCTTGGCGCGGTTACAACTTTGAGGACGCGATCCTCATTTCTGAGCGCGTGGTGAAAGAGGATGTCTACACCTCCATTCACATCGAGGAATTTGAGATCGAGGCTAGAGACACCAAGCTTGGACCTGAGGAAATTACACGTGATATTCCTAATATGAGTGAAGAAATGCTGAAGGATCTCGACGATTCCGGCGTGATTCGCCTCGGTGCCAAAGTCGGACCCGGCAGTATTCTGGTTGGCAAAGTAACGCCTAAAGGTGAAACACAGTTAACTCCAGAAGAGAAACTGTTAAGAGCGATCTTTGGTGAGAAGGCCGGAGATGTCAGAGATGCTTCATTGACCTGTCCCACGGGAATCAAGGGAACGGTAGTTGATGTGAAGGTCTTCTCTCGAAAAGGTGTTGAAAAGGACTTCAGATCCCTGCTCATTGAAGAGGAACAAATTCAAAAACTGGAAAAGAACCGCTCGGATCAGGAAAAGATTATTCGAGCTCAGGCTACAAAAGAAATCCTGAGCATTCTCGATGGACAGGAACTTTTGGCGGACTTTTTTGACAGAGACACGACCAAAATCCTGTGTTCTGTCGATCAACTCTTTAACAGTAAGGACCTGCAGCATCTTACACTGAAAGAACTGAAGAAAGTTCAGGTAAAAGATCCCGAAGTTCAGCAACAACTAGCCACGATTATTTCCAGAACAAACCGACAAATCGATGTCGCCCGCCAGGTTCTGGAAGAGGAAATCGGGAAGCTGAAAAAAGGAGATGAACTGCCTCCCGGTATTATCCGCAAAGTAACTGTCTTTGTCGCCGTCAAGAGAAAGCTTCAGGTTGGCGATAAAATGGCCGGACGTCACGGTAACAAAGGTGTTGTTTCACTCATTCTTCCAGAAGAGGACATGCCTTACTTGCCAGATGGCAGCCCGGTCGATGTAGTTCTCAATCCGCTTGGTGTTCCTTCGAGGATGAATGTCGGGCAGATTCTGGAAACCCACCTGGGAATGGCAGGTATGAGGCTCGGGCAACACTACGCCACACCTGTTTTTGATGGTGCTCATGAGAAGGACATTAAAAAACTTCTCAAACAGTCGGGTTTCAGTCCTACAGGAAAAACACTGCTCTATGACGGTCGAACAGGAGAGGCATTTGAACAACCTGTAACGGTTGGAGTTATGTACCTGCTCAAGCTTCACCATCTTGTTGACAATAAAATCCACGCCCGTTCAATCGGACCTTATTCTCTGATTACACAGCAACCTCTTGGAGGTAAGGCCCAGTTTGGTGGTCAGCGATTTGGAGAAATGGAAGTTTGGGCACTTGAAGCCTATGGTGCGGCCCACATACTGCAGGAACTCCTGACAGTGAAGTCCGATGATGTTCAGGGTCGATCGCGTATCTATGAAGCGATCGTCAAAGGAGAACCGGTTCCTGAACCCGGTATTCCCGAATCATTTAACGTTCTGGTTAAAGAACTTCAAAGTCTTGGGCTGGATGTTCGTCCTCTCAAAAACAGCGAAATTGAAGCAGCAGAACCCAACCATTGGCCTTTAAGCGAAAGTATTGCTGAAGAAGAGAACTGAGGGAGGACACCGAGATGAGAACAACTGGTTTTTTCAAACAACCACCTGCTATCAATGATTTTGAGGCTATCAAAATTACACTGGCTTCTCCCGAAGTAATTCGTTCATGGTCCTTTGGTGAAGTCAAAAAACCGGAAACAATTAACTATCGCACGTTTAAACCCGAAAAAGACGGACTCTTCTGCGCCCGGATATTTGGTCCAACTGTTGATTGGGAGTGCCTTTGCGGTAAGTACAAACGCATGAAATACCGAAACATCCGTTGCGATAAGTGCGGTGTTGAAGTTACTCTCTCCAAGGTACGAAGGGAGCGCATGGGTCATATCGAGTTAGCGGCACCCGTCTCTCATGTGTGGTTCTTCAAAGGCCTTCCAAGCCGAATTGGCTATCTTCTCGATATGCCTCTAAAAGATCTCGAACGTGTGTTGTATTTCGAACAATATGTCGTTATCAACGCCGGTGGTACGGATCTCGTTAAAAAAGATTTACTCACCGAAGAGATGTACCGTGAAAAGATCCAGGAATACGGCCCTGTTTTTACAGCTAAAATGGGAGCCGAAGCGATTAAGGAACTTTTGGTTGAACTCGAATTGGAAGAATTGGCATTGGAATTACGCCATGCCATGAAAACGGAGAGATCGGTCCAGAAGAAAACCAAAACCGCAAAGAGATTGAAGGTTGTTGAAGCGTTCCTGAAATCCCAGAACAAACCCGAATGGATGATTATGGATGTTATTCCGGTCATTCCACCAGAATTGCGACCTCTGGTGCCCCTGGATGGTGGACGTTTTGCCACCTCGGATCTCAACGACTTGTATCGACGGGTAATCAACAGGAACAATCGCCTTAGAAAATTGCAGGAGTTACGCGCTCCCGATGTGATTATCCGCAACGAGAAGCGCATGTTGCAGGAAGCGGTTGACGCTCTGTTTGACAATGGCCGTCGCGGAAGAGTCCTGAAAGGAACCAACAATCGACCTCTGAAATCTCTTTCCGATACTCTGAAAGGAAAACAGGGACGTTTCAGACAGAACCTGCTCGGTAAACGAGTGGATTATTCCGGTCGTACCGTTATTGTGGTCGGACCTGAACTAAGGCTGGACCAATGCGGGCTGCCTAAGGATATGGCACTTGAACTTTTTAAACCTTTTATCTATCAACTGCTGGAAAGCAGAGAGCTTGCCGGTACCGTTAAAACCGCCAAGGAAATGGTGGAAGACAAGCTACCTGTTGTTTGGGATATGCTGGAAGAGGTTATCAATCAGCACCCCGTCATGCTAAACAGGGCGCCGACCTTGCACAGACTGGGTATTCAGGCTTTCTACCCCGTACTGGTAGAGGGCAAGGCTATTCGACTCCATCCTCTGGTTTGTACCGCGTTTAACGCAGACTTTGATGGCGACCAGATGGCAGTTCACGTTCCCCTCAGCCCAACTTCGGTTATTGAAGCGGAAACGCTGATGCTTTCAGCTCGTAATATTCTCTCTCCTGCGCACGGTAATCCCATCACAACACCCACTCAGGATATCGTATTGGGTACTTATTACCTCACCCTCGGTATTGAAGGGTTACCCTCGGAAGGTCAAACTTTTGGTTCCATATACGATGTGCTGCAAGCCAAAGAGCAGGGACTGATCGATACCCATACCCATATTCGCTTGCGCTATTCCGGTGAGTTCATTGATTTGACCAATTCAAGATTCCCTCAGAGTATCACTCAAACCGAAAAGCAAGTACTCGACAAAGAGTACGTTGAAACAACGGTTGGACGTGTGATCTTCAACAGTCATTTTGGTGAGGATCATCCCTTTATCAACGGGAACTTAAAGAAAAAGGCTCTAACAGACTTGGTCTTTTTCTGGAATTTGAGTTATGGTCGGGCACGAACGGTTGAACTGCTTGATATCCTCAAGTCCATGGGCTTCAACTGGGCAACCAAGGCGGGTCTTTCTTTTGGTATCGATGATATGAAAATACCCGAAAGAAAGGAAGCTTTGCTCGAAAAGGCACGTCAGGAAGTGATTGATATTGAAGAGCAGTTTCAGCAGGGTACACTGGAAAATCGCGAGCGTTACAACAAGGTTCTCCAGACCTGGACCCAAACCACCAACGAAATTGCCGATGCCATGATCAGCTTCATGGAAATCCTTCCCGGTCAAAAAGAACTCAACCCCATTTTTATTATGGCAGATTCCGGGGCCAGAGGCTCCAAAGACCAAATAAAACAGCTGGCTGGAATGAGAGGTTTGATGGCGAAACCATCTGGTGAAATAATCGAAACGCCCATTACAGCCAACTTTAAAGAGGGTCTAACCGTGCTGCAGTACTTCATCTCCACCCACGGGGCCAGGAAAGGTCTGGCCGATACGGCGCTGAAGACAGCTGACTCGGGATACCTGACCCGTCGACTGGTTGATGTGGCACAGGATGTCATTATCAATGAATACGACTGCGGTACGCTGGGTGGCATTCGTGCCAGAGCCATCATCGAGGGAGCTGAAATTATCGAGAGTTTACGTGACAGAATAGCAGGCCGCGTTGCTCTTGACGATATCTATCATCCCAATACCGGTGAATTGATCATCCAAGCAAATGAACAGTTTACACCGGAAATTGCCCAGAAAATTGAAGATTCCGGTATCCGTGATGTTGAGATTCGCTCGGTTCTCACCTGTGACTCTCCTCGAGGTGTGTGTCAGCTCTGCTACGGTACGGACCTGGCCTCCGGTAAATTGGTCGAGCTCGGGGAAGCTGTAGGCGTTATTGCTGCTCAATCAATTGGTGAGCCGGGCACTCAGTTAACCATGAGGACGTTCCACATTGGTGGTGCAGCTGCTGCTGAAAAAGAGCAGTCAACACATAAAAGCCGCCACGGTGGAACCATCAACTTCAAAAATATGAAGCGTGTTGAACGTGAAAACGGCGATGAAATATGCCTGTCCAGAAACGGTATTATTACAGTTACGGATGAAGATGGCCGTGAAGAGCATTACAACACGGTTATCGGTGCGGTCCTCAAGGTTCATGAAGGGATGACTGTTGAGCCGAACACGACTCTCCTGGAATGGGATCCGCATTCCTTCCTCATCCTGACAGAGGCTTCCGGTACTGTTGAGTTCAAAAACCTGATACCCGATGTCACCATGGTGGAAGAAGTTGAAGAAGCGACTTCCAAGTCAAGGATTAAAATTATTCCCTCTCCCAACGAGAAACAAGCACCCATGATCCAGATTAAAGACGATGACGGAAAAGTCATCAGCGGTTATTCACTGCCCAATGATTCTCTCGTTATGGTTGAAAACGGTGCCTTTGCCAAGGCTGGTGATGTCATTGCCAAAATTCCTAAAGACACCACACGTCAAATGGATATCACGGGAGGTCTGCCCAGAATCGTTGAATTATTCGAAGGTCGTAAGCCCAAAGAACCGGCCGTTATCTCCGAGATTGATGGCTACGTGCGTTATGGGAACATCGTTCGTGGTCAACAGCGAGTCAGTGTCGAGAATGATTTTGGTTCGGTACGTGAGTACAGCGTTCCTCGTGGTAAGTACATTCACTATCAGGAGAACGATGAAATCAAAGCGGGCGCCCAGTTCATCGATGGCGCTCGTAATCCGCACGACATCCTTTCTGTTTTGGGTGAAAGCAAGTTGCAAACCTTCTTGCTTGATGAAATTCAGGAAGTCTACAGACATCAGGGTGTTAAAATTAACGATAAACACATTGAAATTATCATACGTCAGATGATGCGCTGGATGGAAATTGAACAAGTTGGTGATACCCACTTCATTCTGGGCGAACGTGTTGATAAGTTTGAGTTTAAGAAGGTGAATGAAAAAGCGACGGCCGAAGGAAAAGAGCCCGCTAGCGGGAAGCCCTTGCTGGTTGGTATTACTAAAGCGTCACTTTCAACCAAATCATTTGTCTCAGCTGCAAGCTTCCAGGAAACAACACGTGTTCTCACGGAAGCCGCTATTGAAGGTAAACTGGACTATTTGCAAGGTCTCAAAGAAAACGTCATTATGGGTAAACTCATTCCAGCTGGAACGGGGTCCGCTCACTACCGGCACATCGAAATCGATGAAGATACAACCATTGCAGAGAATCAACAGGATGTCGATGAAGAGGAATTTGTTCGCATGCTCAGGGAGCAGGCTTCTCCATCTGCAAGTAAAGAAGAGGAAACTGCCGAAGTAAAGGCAGGTGACTCACCTGCGGAATCTTCAGAGCCAGTTGAAGCAAAAGAAAAAACAGAAGAATAGATTTTCGTCTAATAACAGAAAAAGGAGAAGTTTCACGCTTCTCCTTTTTTTTATAACAAAAATGTTAACACGGTTTAATGATCTGATCCCATTTTGCCAGTCTGAACAAACAAAAAAAACAACCGAACCCTTGCTGTTCCGAAAACGCAATAATACAAAAAATGCTTTTATCATGCCAATCTTTCAATATGACATGAAGCTGGAGCGAAACATCTTTATGGGTTAGAATAGTCTGGACAGGTTCAGAATGCCATACAATTGCAGGGAGTTTCACATGATGAAAACCACAGAAAAGAAGATCAACTTTAAAGCAGCCTTTTCACTTGTTGAAATGATGATCGTGGTTGTCATTCTCGGTCTGCTCTTTTCCCTGGTTGTGCCCGCATTTAAGAACAATGTCGATAAGACCAAGTATGAAACTTCCATTATGAACTTGAAGTCAGTTGCAAAGGCGCTGGAACAGTACTATCTTCAGCAGGGAAAATACCCTGTTTTCAAAAACTGGAGTGAAGTTTGTTCGGAGAAAAGCCCCCTGCTGAAATACATCTCTAAAGTTCCTCAAACAGATGGTTGGGGCAGACCTTATCGTATTAAATCGAGTGAAGAGCAATATGAATTATCGGGACAGGCTTCACCAAACCCCAAACACAAAGTTGAATTTCCCGCTTATAAAATTACAACCGATTTGCATTTCAGCAAAGAAGGCTGATGTTCAAACTGCAAATGGATAGGATTAGCGTGTTACTGAGCTTAAAGAGAGTTCCTGGATATTTGTCTCGATATAAACATACGATGTTTTCCAGGCATGGTTGTATGACTGATTTGCTGTGAGGTGACTTGATGTTTGCCCCTATTTCCTATCATCAACCTCTGTTCAGGCCGCCCAGTGAAGGGAGATCGTTGATTTTTCAGGTAACACTTGGGTGCTCCTGGAATAGGTGTGCATTTTGCGAGATGTACACTTCCAAATCATTCAAAGTGCGCAGCCAGGAAGAGGTATTCAGTGAAATAGAGTCAATGTCTTCTTTCGCGCCCCACACAGAACGCGTCTTTCTCGCAGACGGCAATGCCATGGTATTGAAAACGAGTCGCTTACTGCGTATTTTGGATAAGTTGAAACGGGAATTTCAAAAACTTCGACGTGTCACAGCCTATGCGTTGCCATCGGATGTCATTCGCAAGACGCCGGATGAGTTGAAGGCCTTGTATGATGCGGGCTTGAAAATGCTGTATGTGGGACTGGAGAGCGGAGACGATGAACTGCTTGGCAAAATTAATAAGAGTGAAAGTCAGGAGTCTTCCATTGAGGGTTGTCTTCTGGCCAGAAAGGCGGGCATGAAACTCTCTGTGATGATTCTGAATGGTTTGGGTGGCAGAGAACTGAGCTATCAACACGCTGTAAATTCAGCGCAAATGGTGAACAAGATCCAACCGGAATACCTCTCAACGCTTGTACTTAGTTTTCCTCTGGGGCTCGATCACTTCCTGCGACGATACAAAGGCCGTTTTACGCCTCTAAATACCATAGGTCTAATTGAGGAAATGGGCTCATTCATCAGCTGTCTCGAGTTGGAGCAATCGGTATTTCGCAGTGATCATGCTTCCAATTACCTGGTTCTAAAAGGTCAGTTAAATCGGGATAAGGAAGTGTTATTGAGTCAAATTAACCGCACTCTGACGAACCCTGAAAACGCTGGTCTCAGAAAGGAATGGCAGAGAGGGCTGTGAACCTGGCCCGGGTAGTTACTTCATGGCAAGCTGTTTGAAACAGTCTGTGTCGCTTTTCTTTGGAATACACCTCTTTTGTTTTAGCGGATCTTCCGGAAAATTGTTATGAAAATAAGAAATAATTGGCCTAAAATCAATTGTTTACGGATTTTATTCAGCTTTTTCTTAGTGTGTACATTGGCTTCCACCTTTGGAAAGGCGCATGGCAATGTAATATCTGCGGCTTTTAATAACCTTTT
>PDWI01000357.1_pt1 | contig 73835 bp, 65 predicted proteins | sample 1430891 | NCBI WGS metagenome assembly PDWI01 (sample SAMN01162508, study PRJNA174530) | Oral metagenome, whole genome shotgun sequencing project. | biome: Marine environment; feature: Marine mammal; material: Swab sample of the gingival sulcus; isolation source: swab sample of gingival sulcus...
AATCATTTTAATATGAGAAACTTATATCTGAAATACCCAAAAGTTCAAACACTGTCTGGACAATTAATTCTTTTAGAGTGCCAGGCTACCTTTTTATTATAAAGAGAGAGCAATGCCAATAGATAAAAGAAATATACTAGATGATGAACCGTTTGATTATAAGGTGTTAAAAGACAATAAAGTTCAAATTTTTTAGCATGATAAACTTGTAATATTTTTAAAGGGAAAACGTCCAGAAAAATTACTTAAAAAATAAGCAGTTATGTCATAAATCTATCGTAAATTCTAAAGCGCTAGGTTGAAATATAAAAGTGCCTTTAAAAAAGTTTTGGTGTTCTAAAATAAGAGCTAGCTCAAGTCGTATCAAATACTGAAATTTGAACGACTTTTTTATTTTAGTTACATGTGTGCACACCCTCTTGAGTTGGAAAAAGAGGAATGATTAAATTGTATTAAAATAGGTCTATTAATAGAATATGTTATAACGTCTGGTATAGTATACTAATTTATTGGAAGTGAGATTATGTTAATTAAAAAGGATACATTCGTTCTTATAGCATTTGAAATTCTATGCATTATAGGATTTTTATTATTTCCTAAGAGAATAGTTTATACAAATTTTTTTATGTATTTGGTGCTAGTTATTTACTATCGAAAAGGGTTTTCTTTTAAAACTTTAAAAGAAAAGATAACGAGTGGTAAGCATTATTGGAAATTGGTACTGTATACTCTAATTGGTATATTTTTTAGCCTAGTTTTAGTATTTGCAGTTAAAAACATATTTTTTTCAGAAGTGGAAGATGGTCTTTTTAAGATTAAGACGCATAATAACTTTGAATTCATTTTATATATAATACAAGTTATCTTTTTGCCTGCTATAGCGGAGGAGCTATTTTTCAGAAAGGAAATTATAAATTTTTCTTCAAAGAAATATTTAGTAATTACTTCTCTACTCAGTTTACTTCTTTTTGCTTCGGCTCATGGTTTGAGTTATTTAGCGATTATAGGTGTATCTATTGTGGGACTTCCTTTAACGATTTCTTACATAAAAACGAAGGACATATATGTTGTTATTGTCGCACATTTTATTTTGGATTTAGTTGGCAATATGCCATCAATAATTATGTTTTTTACAAAGCGGTGGTAGTGGTTATATTATTACGCGAGTTATAAATTATCTAATAGATTAAGTCAGGCCTTTTATTCATGGACTCTTATACTCGTATGTAGGTTTGTAAATGATGTCAACATTCGCTATGTATTATAGGAATTTTATTATTTCCTAAAAGAATGGTCTATACAAATATTTTTATGATATAATTATCTGAGTAATGAATTATCAAGTTAAATAAGGGGGAACTTTGTCTTTTACTACTGTATTTTTTATATTTATTTTCTTTCCAGTTTGTTTGACTCTTTTTTATTTGCTTTGTAGAAAAAGTGAAAAAATAGCAAATATATATCTTTTAATTGTTAGTTTAGCTTTTTACTCTTGGGCGATATTTGGTGATGTATTTAAGCTTATTATAATATTAGTTATATTTTATTTTTTTGGTGTTGTTGCTTATATATTAAGAGAGTCAAAGAAGAGTAGTGTTGATAAAAAGCTTGTGACTAGGGCTTTTAATTTTATCATTGCCTTTATAATTATAATATTGTTTCTATATAAATATTTGAATTATTCAGTTAATCTTATAAATGGATTTTTAGGTACAGGATTGTTTGTAAATAGCATAGTTGCACCCCTTGGAATATCATATGTTATTTTTTCCGTTATAAGTTATGTAGTTGATATATATAGGGGAGATGAAGAACCTAGATCTTTTGTTGAGGCAGCACTATTTATTAGTTTTTTTCCTAAAATAATGAGTGGTCCTATAACTCAGTATAGGGATTTCTACAAGAATAAAATAGAAAACAAATTTGATATAGATAACATAATATATGGAACTAAGAGAATAATAATTGGAATGACTAAAAAGATTATATTTGCGGACTATTTCGGTACTGCTCTTTCAAAAGTGCCAATTGTAGGTATCGATTCTAATACGGTTATACTAAGCGTTATTGTCTATTCATTTCAGTTATATTTTGATTTTAGTGCATATTCAGATATAGCAATAGGAATAGCTAGACTATTCGGTTATACACTGCCTGAAAACTTCAATTTGCCTTACAGATCTAAATCAATAATCAATTTTTGGAGAAGGTGGCACATGTCACTTGGAGCCTTTTTCAGACAATATGTCTACTTTCCACTTGGAGGAAGCAGAAAAGGTAATTTTAGAACTGTAATAAATCTATTTATCGTATTTTTAATATCGGGAGTTTGGCACGGGACTGGTATAAGATATATAATTTGGGGAGTTGTACACGCCGGTTCTATTTCTATAGAAAGAAGTGTAAGAGAGAAAAATTGGTATAAAAAAATACCAGGCGTTTTTAAATGGTTTTTAACACTTTTTATTGTATTTACTGTAAATCAACTTTTCAGAATGAGGTTTGATGATGCATGTACTTTTTATAGCAATTTATTTATAAAATCTAATATTCAGTATACATGGCAGTATTATTTGAATTATAAGTTATTGGTCATGTTAACAATTGGTCTGCTTTATTCACTGGGGTTATTCCGATTTATAAAAGATAGAATTAAATCTAATATTCCAGAAAATGTATATCAGGCTTTATCTTATTTGATGTTAATCGTATTACTTATACTTTCTATAACTGTAATGGTTAGCTCCAATTATAGTCCATTTATATACTTTAAGTATTAACAGGAGGAAAAAATGAAGATATTAAAATACACCTTTTTGGTCTTTGTTGTTTGTATAATAATAGTACCTTTACTCTTTATTAATACAAAACACAATGTTGTATCTGAAATTGATAATAGAGAGCTCACAGAATTTCCTTCTTTAGAAAATTACGGTAAAATTGGATCTCTTAGTGATACAATGGAAGATTATTTTAGTGATAGAATAGGATTTAGAGACGATTTTCTATATGCAAATATGCTTGCAAATGATTGGTTATTCCATCATTTGGAACACCCTCTATATATGTATGGTAAAGATGATTATGTTTTTAGTAAATATAGAGGCAATGTTAAGTTTGGCAATTTCCATATAACTTTCATAAACCATATAAAAAAGATTGAGAATTATTGTAGAGACAGAGGGATAGACTTTATATTTGTATTAAATCCGACGAAATATACTATTGTTAAAGATAAGCTTCCTGAAGGAATGAACTATGATGATAGCTGGTTAATTGATTTTACGGATTATCTTGATGAGTTAGATATTAACTATGTCAATAACATACCTCTATTATTAGAAAAGCACAAAAACGGAGAAGTTGTATATAATAAAATGTATGATGCCACACATTGGAATGAGCTCGGAGCATTTTATGGAGTGAACAATATTATACGTGGTATAAAAGAAATATATCCTAGTGTAGAAGAAAATAAAAAAGAAAATTTTACCTTTGAGACTGAAATGGAAACGACATTACCATCATCAAAATTTCCTATTTGTGACGAGGTGCCAAAAATTAATCCAAAGACAAAAAAATTAGTTTCAAAAGGTGACTTCTCAGGTGAAATAGATATGGATGAAAACTTTAGATCCTTCTACTACTATTCAAATGCATATAAACAGAATCCTGAAATACCTAAAGTATTGATTTTTCAAGGTAGCTATATGAACACGAGAGGTTCTAAGTTTTTGATGAATGCTGTAAGAGAATATACATCTATTCATTGCTACCAAAATGTGATAAATGCCGACTACTATATAAATATTTTTAAACCAGATTTGGTTATATTTGAAGTTGGTCAAAATGTTATATTAGATAGTTATTTTAGTGGAGAAAAAATGGAGCAAAAAAACTTCAACAAAAAATTTGAAAAAGAAAAACTTCAAAAATTAGAAGATTATGATGATATCAGATTAAATCATAGAGAAATGGTAACAGAAATATTTATTGATAATTTGCCTCATGATGCAGATGATGTCTACTTGGAGATAGGTGCTGATGTATATGACGCTATACTTACAGATGGAGTTTATAAAGTAGTTGTTGACAATAACAGTTTAAATGCTAATGATAAATTTACGGTTTATTATCGTAGAAACAGTAATTAAATGAAAAACAGATAGACTTGTTACAGGCGTAAATCTTGCGCCTGTTTTTTTTTAGGTGTATAATTACTTGTTGGAGGAAGATATATGAAATGGCAAGAAAAGATGTCTATTTTGGATAAGGTTATAGAACTTGATGATGAGATAACAAAAGCTACTATTGATGATTCGCTCATATCAAAAGAAGCCTATGATAAGAGCCATGAAAACTTGGAAATCTGGAAGAGCGAAATGCTTAAAAAAGAAGAACTAGTTTTAAAAGAAAAAATAGATGAGATAGATAAGGAAAAAGAGCGAGAGCTCAATGATATAAAAAGTCATTTTGAAGAGGAAGCAGTCAACCTAAAAAATAACTACTCTGCTAAACACGATGTTTTGATTGAAGAGATAAAGAAAATTTTCTTGGGTGAGATAAGTGGATAAGGTAACCACCCATTCAGCTGTTGTTTCCAAAATATCTTCAATGAGAAAGAACCTACTCAATGACGAGGATTACGAATTATTAATTGAAAGTGTAAATAAAGGAGAGAGTATAGTAGATGTTCTAATCTCCATTGACTCTTTTAGTTGGTTAACCGAAGATATAAACTCTGGTAAATCTCTTGAAAATGCTCTAAAGGATAAGCTTTATTCTCAAATCGAGAAAATATATAATTATTACGGAATTGATTATAAAAAATTAATTGCCAAGGCCTTGCAGCGATTTGAAGTTGAACATATCAAGAGAAATGTAAGAAGGATTGTAAACACCAGTAAAGAGATAGAGCTCACTACTGCTACTTATACTCCGAAGTACATCAAAAATATAGATTACAATATGGTTTCAAAGGCTAGTACCTTAGAAGAGCTTATTGATTCAATGAACTATGAACCGTATATAAAGGTAATCCGTCCTCTTATAAATGAAGAAAATTATACCATTTTTGAATTTGAAATGCATCTTGATCAGTTGTATTTTCTGCTTCTATTCAGATCACTTGATTCAGTAAATAAAATGGATAAGAAGGTAGTACTAAAATCTCTAGAGGATAATATTGACATATTAAACGCTAACTGGATAATAAGAGCTAAAACTAGTGGTAAAACAAGCCCTGAGGAGATGTTTGGATATACTCTCTATAGAGGTAGAAGATTTACCAATGAAGTATTAAGAGAGATGTGTTATATGAAGCTTGAAGAATTAAATGAATTCGTTCGAAAATCTCCTTATAGTTTTCTAGTAGATAAAGACAACTATCTTATGGATGTATATATTGATAGATATATACTCGCCTCTTTGAATCAGAATAAAAAGAAATATCCACTCAGTATTATAAATTTCTTTGAATATGTTCATAGATTTGAATATCAGATTAGAGATATACTGGTAATAAAAGAAATGAAATCACTGGGGATTGATGTTGAAGAAGCACTGGTCGGAAGGAAGGTAAAAAGTGGCAATTGAAAGAGTAAAATTAGTTAATATTGTTGTACCGCGAATGAACGCCACATCCCTACTAAAAGAGCTGGTTTTAAATAAGAGCATTGAATTTTTAGATGCTAAAAAAATGATAGATGAGACAGTTTTTACGCTGAGGGCAGATGAAGAGCATCTTCAGGAACTCTTAGATATTAATCAAGTCTCAGAATTTACACTGCAAGTTAAGTACATAGAACTTAGAAAAAAACTAAAAGAAATATCTGAGATGTATGATCACGAATATAAAATAGACTCAGATTATTTAAAACAGGAATACGAACAGTTCTCTGAAACTGAACGACTTGATAGCATCTATGAAAAAATGAAAAAATCTTATGAGAGATTAAGAGAGACTAGAACGGAATTGGACAAGATAAAACCTTTTATAGAGATAGAAAAAATGGGTCTGATTTCAAGAGTAGGGAAGTTACTTTCGATGAATTACTTCATTACAAAAATAGGTTCTATGGAAAGTATTACGTATAACAGAATAAGTAATAATGTCTACAATATTCCAGGTATATTTGTTCATCTTGCCAGTATAAAAAATAGAGAGTATTGTCTTTTTGCCTATCCTAAGGAAATGACGGTAGAGATAAATAGAATATTAAATAGTGTTAGATTCGAAGAGATTGAACTCGATAAGGAATACTCTACAATCTCGTCGAAAGAAGAACTCTATTCTCTAATAGAAGAAAAAGAACGTGAGATAAGACAGTTACAATTTGAGATAGACAGTGCCTATAAGGATAATGAAGATCTAATTATAAAGGCGAACTCAATGGTGGCAATTGAGGATACGATAATGGAAATTTCAGACAATGTTACTTGTACTGATAATTTCGTATATATTTCTATTTGGGCACTCTTTAAAGAGGTGGAGGATATTAAGTCACTCGTTGAGAAGAAAGATGGTATGTGCATAGTGATATCAAGTGCAGAAGCTACCAAAATGGAAAAACCACCTACACTTCTCAAGAACAACAAATTGTTTAAACCTTTTGAGAGTATCGTTGAGCTATATGCCGTGCCTTCATACACAGAGATTGATCCTACTCCGTTTTTTGCGGTTTTCTATATGTTGTTATTCGGTCTTATGTTTGGAGATTTAGGTCAGGGATTTATATTCCTGTTAATTGGAGCTATGATAAAAAATGATAAGAGTTCTGCTGGGGCTATACTGGTTAGAATTGGTTTTTCTTCCATGTTCTTTGGATTTATATACGATTCACTATTTGGGTATGAACATGTTATTTCAAAGTTAATTCCTATCGGCATATATATAAGGCCTTTTGAAAATCAGACTAGTATGTTAATAGGAGCTGTCATACTTGGTCAAGTGCTTTTAGTTATCGGTTATACACTTGGAATAATTAATGCTACGAGACAGAAAGACTATGAGAATGCATTTTTGGGGAAAAATGGCGTTGCAGGTTTTTGTCTATACACCGTATTTATATTTATTGTAATTGGATTTGTAGGATACTGGATTGTACCTCAAACTATTTTATATATAATAGGGGGTTTGTCTCTTTTAGCGCTTTTAACAAAGCAACCTCTTTATTCGCTTCTAACCGGTAGAAGACCTTTTTACAGCAGTAAGAAGTCTGACTACTATGTTGAGCATGGATTTGAATTATTTGAGACTATTTTGGGTCTTTTATCGAATAGTTTATCATTTATAAGAGTTGGTGCATTTGCACTAAATCACGTTGGACTATTTATAGCATTTCACACCATATCACAGATGCTAAATTCTTCAGCAGGAAATATTATAATAGCTATACTGGCTAACGTAATAATATTAGTGCTTGAAGGTTTAATTGTTTCAATTCAGGGACTCAGACTTATGTATTATGAGTTCTTTAGTAAGTATTTTGTTGGAGATGGAAGATTATTTAAAAAGGTAGAATTGGAGGGCAAAAAATGAAGATAATACTTATATCACTGATTATCATAATTCTTGGAACGATATTTACCGGAGTATATTTTTACAACAGTAATAAAAAGATAAAAAAGAATACAATGAAAAGAGCGTTAAGTATAAATATAGTACTTACCGTTATGGCTCTATTATCGGCGCTTGCACTTCCTGGAACAAGCTTTGCCGCTACTGAAGTGGCTGCAGTTACAGGCGGTGATAAAGGACTAGGACTTATTGCGATGGCGCTATCAACTGGGCTTGCTGCAATAGGAACTGGATATGCTGTTGGTGCTGTTGGTTCCAGTGCGGTAGGAGCGGTAAGTGAAGATCCTAAGATACTAGGTAAAACTCTCATTTTTGTTGGGCTTGCAGAAGGTATTGCAATATACGGTCTAATAATATCAATATTAATACTTGGAAGGCTTTAAGTGAATGTTTATCTAATTACTGCCGATAAATATAGGCTTTTGAGTTTTCGATTAATGGGAATTACGGGTGAACATATTGAGAGTCCATCTGGGGCATTGGAAAGGGCAGAAGAACTTATTGATAATAAAAAGGTAAATGTACTTTATATTGATAAGGCCTTAGCTGATAGGAATATAGGCGAATTCAATTCCTTTAGAAAGAAAAAAAATGTAGTTATATGTTATTTGCCCGATGGAGATACTGGTCATTTAGATATAATAGATGACCAACTTAGAGACGCGCTTGCAATGAAGGTTAAAAATGGAAAATAAACTTAAAGTTTTAGGAAAGACAATTTTAAATACAATAAATATGCAAAATGATAAATTTGCAGAAAGTGTTGCTGCAAGTATAAAAAATTCGGAAGAGAGAGCCAAAGGCGCTTTCCTAGATGAGCTTGCTAAAAATACCGAAAAAAAATTAAATATAGCAATAAAACATAAAGATAGAGAAGTGGGAACTGAGAAACAGGAATCGTACATAGAACTATTAAAGATCAGAGAGTCTATACTTGATGATACGAAAAATACAATAAAAAAATGGTATAAAGAGTATTCGACTACTGAGAATTTTTTCTCGCAGCTAAAGAGCTTATATGACGGACAGGGTGTTGTTATATCAAGAGTGGTTGTATCAGAGTATGCGAGTAAAACAGCTGAATCGGTTTTTAAAGACGCTAGAGTTGACAGCGAGGATATGATAGGTATTTTGCTATTTGAAGCTGATGACAAGGTAAGATATGATTACAGCTTTAAAAACATATACGACACAAAAGAACAGGTGATAGGCGAGTTAGTAGACGATATCATTGGAGGTGTCACATGTCAGCAGTAATTTCTATGATAAACGGCCCTGTAGTTATAGCTAAAAACGCAAGTGGATTTAAACTGAGAGACATGGTAATGGTTGGCGATAAAAAGCTAATAGGAGAGGTTATTGCAAGAGAAGGTGATACTGCGATACTTCAGGTATACGAAGAAACTCAGGGATTAAAACTTGGAGAAGAAGTGGAAAACTCTGGAAAGCCGCTTAGCGTTACACTTGCTCCTGGAATAATAGGAAATATTTTTGACGGTATCCAGAGACCTCTTAAAGATATAGAGGAAAAGCACGGTTCTTTTATTCCGGAGGGAGTAGGACTTGCAAGACTTAATTCTGAGAAATTATGGGAAGTTAATTACACCGTCGAGCCTGGAGATCGTTTAGAAGGTGGAGAGATATATGCCACAGTAGCTGAAACTTCTCTTATTGAACACCGATTGATGCTTCCTATAGGAATTTCAGGTGAGGTTAAAAAAATAGGCCCTAAAGAGGCCAGTAGAGTAGATGAAGTGTTACTCATTGAAAACTCGGATGGAGTTCACTCTATAAAAATGGCTCAGGAAAATTCCGTTAGAATCTCCAGACCTTTAAAAGAAAATATTCCTGTCGGTTTACCTCTTGTAACTGGTCAGAGGGTTATTGATGTACTTTTTCCAATTGCTAAAGGGGGTAAAGCGGCAATCCCTGGAGGCTTTGGAACTGGTAAGACAATCACTCAACATCAGATAGCAAAGTGGAGTGATGCTGACATTATAGTCTATATAGGTTGTGGTGAGCGTGGAAATGAGATGAGTGATGTGCTCAGCGAATTTAAAAAGCTAATCGATCCTAAGAGTGGTGAGAAACTAATAGAGAGGACAATACTTATCGCGAATACATCAAACATGCCAGTTGCAGCTAGAGAGGCATCCATCTATACTGGAATAACCATAGCAGAGTATTACCGAGATATGGGATATGATGTTGCAATAATGGCTGACAGTACTTCGAGATGGGCAGAGGCACTTAGGGAAATCTCTGGAAGACTGGAAGAGATGCCGGCTGAAGAGGGGTATCCGGCTTATCTGGCATCTAGAATGGCAGAATTTTATGAGAGAGCTGGTTCTGGGCTTACTTATTCTAATAAGAATGGAAGCATAACAATTATAGGTGCTGTTTCTCCTGCGGGAGGAGATTTCTCTGAACCGGTAACACAGAATACAAAGAGATATATCAATACCTTTTTAGCTCTTGATAAGGCACTTGCATATGCTAGGCATTATCCTTCTATTAACTGGGTTAATAGCTACTCATCTTACGCAGAAATGCTTGAGAACTGGTTTGATGAAAATGTAGATATAAACTTCAGTACAAATAGAAAGAAAGCTATGAGGATACTTTTTGAAGAAGATTCACTTATGGAGATTGTTCAGCTAGTTGGGGAGGGAGTACTTCCTGATTCGCAGAGACTTATTCTAAAAGTTGCACATATTATAAAAACGGGTTTTCTTCAGCAAAATGCTTTTCACAAAGACGATATGTTTATGGAACTAGATAAACAGTTTCTGATGCTGAAGATGATAATTCATTTCTATGATCGAGCTGAGGATGCTTTAAGTAAAAGTGTTCCTCTATCAAGAGTATTAGATGAGGAATTAATTACCAGACTGAGCAAGATGAAATATGAGATACCAAACGACGAACTTGAAAAGTTTGATAAGTTGATGATGAACATAGATGTTTATTTTGATAAGGCATTAGAAGATTATAGGGGAATAGACGATGAAGAAAGAATATAGAAATATAAAGTCAGCGAAGGGACCGCTTATATTTCTAGAACCTCTTGAAGGTGTATCAAATGAAGAGATAATAGAGATAAAAGAGAGTGATGGCAGCATAAGAAGAGCTCAGATTGTAAAAATGGATGAAGAAATTACCATAGCAAGAGTTTTTGAAGGGACCAGTGGACTGTCGCTTGAAGACAGTTATGTCAGTTATACTGGAAAACCTTTTTCCATACCACTTGGAGAAGATATACTGGGAAGATATTTCAGTGGTACTGGAAAGACGATAGATGGTGGAGGAAAGATATACTCCAACATCGAGAGAAATATCAATGGAAGACCTATAAATCCTCTTTCTAGAGTGTATCCTAGAAATTACATAAATACGGGGATAAGTTCCATTGATGGCCTTATTACTCTTATTCGCGGACAAAAACTCCCAGTTTTTTCGGGTTTTGGTCTTCCGCATAGAGAAATAGCAGCACAAATACTCACAAATTCAAGACTGAAATCGAGTGATGAACCTTTTGCGGTCGTATTTGCTGCAATTGGTGTTACAAGAGATGATGCGGAGTTTTTCATGGACTATGCAAATTCAAGCGGAATGAGTGATAGGCTAGTCTGCTATTTTAACTACGCAAAAGATCCTGTTTCGGAGAGACTGAGTACACCTAGATGTGCACTTACAGCAGCTGAGTATTTGGCATTTGACTTAAATATGAATGTGTTAGTGGTAATGCTCGATATAACAAGTTACTGTGAAGGGCTTAGAGAAATATCATCTACCAGAGATGAAGTACCTGGCAGGAAGGGTTTTCCAGGATATTTATACTCTGATCTAGCCAGTTTATATGAAAGAGCGGGAATTATAAGTGAGAGCGAAGGCTCTGTTACTATGATACCGATACTTACTATGCCATCAGATGATATCTCACACCCAATACCAGATCTTACCGGTTATATAACGGAAGGACAGGTCGTTCTTTCCAGGAAATTAAACTCTGAGGGGATATATCCACCTATTGACGTACTACCTTCGCTTTCTAGACTTATGAAGGACGGAATAGGAGAAGGCTATACAAGAGAAGATCATTCCGATCTCTATAATCAACTTTTTAGTTCCTATGCCAAAGTAGAAGACATTAGAAGCCTTGCACAGATAATGGGAAGAGATGACCTCAGCGATATAGATAAGCTCTATCTTGACTTTGGAGATTCATTTGAGAAAAAATTTGTAAATCAGGAGATGGGTGAGAATAGAAGTTTAGAAGATACACTTAGTATAGGATGGAGTCTACTAAATATATTTCCAAATTCTGAACTTGAGAGACTATCTAAAGAGAGAATAGAGAAATTTGTAAGAGGAAATGATGAAAAAGTTCATTCCAACAAAGAATAATTTATATAGGGCAAAGAGACTCTTATCCTTTGCAAAAAAAGGATATAATCTGCTTGACAGAAAGAGAAATGTACTTATGAGAACTCTACTTTCTCTTATTGAAGAAGCTAAGACCGTATCTTCTGAAATTGATGAACTAACAATTGAAGCACATAAGGCAGTTAAATATGCTACCATTTCAAATGGACTTTTAGCCGTAGAAGAATTAGCGGAAGCTGTCAAGTTACTTCCTTCTGTTAAGCTGAGATATGTTTCAAATATGGGTGTTGAAACTCCCAGAATTTCCTATGAAGAACAAGAACAGAAATTTTTCTATGGAATGTACAGATCCAATATGGCAATGGATGTAGCTATCAACAAAAGTTCTGAGTTGAGGAAAAAAATATTTAAATACGCTCAAATACAGCAGGGAATATATTCGATTTCAATAGAAATAAGAAAAATACAAAAAAAGGCTAACTCTATCGAAAAAATACAAATTCCAAGATTTGAAGATATTGTAAAGGAAATAGAAGATAGCCTAGAAGCCAGAGAAAGAGAAGATTTATTTAGACTTAAAATGACAAAGAAAAAACTTTCATCCTCTAAGCGACTTTAAATCTTTCAAAACTAGAAGCCACGTCTTTAAAATTCATTTTATTGAGAGTATCAACGGTAAGACTTCTGATAGTAGAAGTTTTGTATACTCTTTTGTCCATTTTGTTTAGAATCAGCTCCATGTGATTAGCAACGTTATTTAGATCGGAATCAAGCATTTGAAACGATATATCTCTTGCAGCTGCAGAGATACCGTGAATAAACTTTTCTCGATCATATTTCTGTAATTTGTTATTCTTTTTTAATAGATATATGTTATTATCGTCCGGTAGAAGATTTTCGATTATTGTAGGCATAAGTCTTTCAAAAAACACCGGAACTTCCTCCACAGTGAGGTTTTCTTCGTTTATGTACTTCATGATTTTATTTTCTAATTTTTTGATTTTCATAGTAAACTCCTCAATATTTTTTCAAGAATATTTTAACATAAAAATAAAAAGATTTGCTATAAATAATGTAAATATGGTAGAATGTACAAGAAATTTCGTATTAACTTTTTCAGTTATTGAAATAAAATATTTCATTTTTGAATTCCAACAGAGAAATAAATTGAATATAATGGGGGTATTGTGAATAAGAATATAAGCGATATGACACTTGTTGAGCTTAAAAAATATGCTGCTTCTTTAAACATAAAAGGTATTTCTAATAAAAAGAAAGCTTTTATAATTGAAAAGATTGAGGAAGCTAATAAAAGTGTAGAGGTTAAGAAAGAAAAAACGAAAAAGAAAGAAAAATTGGGTGAGGTTAAAAAAGAGAAAAAGCAAAAAAAGGAAAAACTTGATACAGTTAAAGGCTTTTTAGAGATAATAGAGAATAAAGATTTTGGTTTTTTGAGATTTGAAAACTTTACTACTTCTGATGAAGACGTATATGTCTCACCTATGTTTATAAGAAAATTTAACCTCAGCACAGGTGATGAAATAGTAGCAGATGTAAAACATAACAATTCAAATGATAAGTATAAAGCGGTTGTCTTTATTAAGAGTGTTAATGGTGATAGGCCTGATATGGCGTTAAAGAGGAAAAAGTTTTTTTCTCTAACACCAATACATCCTAATTCTAGAATACGACTCACTTATAATAGAATTGAACTCTCTACGAGACTTATCGATGTCTTTTCTCCTGTTGGCAGGGGGCAGAGAGGACTTATTGTAGCACCTCCTAAGGCAGGTAAGACAATACTCCTTCAAAATATAGCAAAGAGCATAGAGTCTAATTATCCCGATGTCACAGTACTGGTGCTGCTTATTGATGAGAGGCCAGAGGAAGTTACTGAGATGAAGATGTCTATAAAGAGTGACGTAATATACTCCACATTTGATAAGCCGCCTTCAAACCACATAAGAGTAGCTGAATTAGTGCTCCAAAGGGCTATGTCAATGGCTGAAATGGGCAAGGATGTTGTGATATTACTTGACAGTATTACAAGGCTTGCGAGGGCATATAACCTTGAGACTACTCCTAGCGGTAGAACTTTAAGTGGTGGTATTGATCCAGCAGCACTTCACCTTCCTAAAAAGTTCTTTGGTGCAGCTAGATGTCTTAGAGAAGGAGGAAGTATAACAATACTTGCCACAGCATTGATAGAGACTGGTTCTAGGATGGATGATGTTATCTTTGAAGAGTTCAAGGGAACCGGTAATATGGAACTAGTGCTTACAAGAGCACTTTCTGAAAAACGTGTTTTTCCTGCAATAGATATAGCAAAATCCGGAACGAGAAGAGAGGAAAAATTACTCGATCAGGACGAACTTGAGTTTGTGTGGAACCTCAGAAGAAATTTGGATAAGAGAGATCAGGAAACCCTACTTGAGGAACTTATTAATGTAATGCTTCATTCAAAAGACAATGAAGAGTTCCTCGTTAAGTGGAAAGAGTATTTTAGATGATGAAGAATAATAGATTTATAACCGCAAAAGTTTTATGGCTTTACTTAAAATATCAAATAATATCAAAATTAATCGTTGCACTTATAGCATTTCCGATTTTTAGTGTAATAACAAAGACGCTAATTAAGAGCAGTGGAAGAACAAGTATAACAAGTGGTGATTACCTTGATTTTTTGTTTAGTTTGCAGGGAATACTCACGATAATTGCAGGTATTATATTCCTTATATTTGTACTTGGACTTGATATAAACACGTTTATAGTAATCAGTGCACTTGATGAAGAAAATAGAAAGATAAGAATCAGAGATGTACTTAAGGTATCAATAAAGTCCGTCAAAAAATTTTTCTCACCTATAGGCATATTTTTAGTTGTATTTATCGCTTTGGTTTTACCACTTTTAAACTTAGGAATACAACTTGGGCCTCTTAAAAATTTTAAAATCCCCAATTTTATTACTTCTGTAATTTATAACAATAATCTATATATGACCGCATATATAGTAGCTTTAATACTACTAACATTAATTAGTATTATGTATATTTTTACCATTCACTTTATGGTTATCGAAAATAAAAAAGCAGGGGAAAGTCTAAAGGGCTCAAGGCTGCTTATTAAAAATAACTTTAAGAGCTTTATGAAAGATTATTTATGGAAACTTGTAAAAATATCTATTATTGTGACACTCATAATTGGAGCGCTCATGGCTGTTTTGGGCCTTCTTTCTTTTGTTCTGAGCTTCGTCTACAATAATGGAAGCGCTTGGGCGATATTAATTTTGTTATCTTTTTCAGAAATTATGGCTCTCGTTGGATTTTTATCCGTTCCAGTAGTCATATCACTTCTCACAAAGTTCTTCTACAAATATGGTGAAGAAGTATCGATAAGATTTGAAAATAATTCCACTAAACTAGAGAATAGAAAAGATGGTAAGAAGAAGCTGAGATTTTTTATAGCTGTCGCTGTTTTTGCAGTACTCGTAGTAAATTTTGGACTTTCTGTTCTTATGGAAAAAGACTTTGCGGAGATATTTCGCACGGAAATAAATGTACAGCTGGTAGCACATAGGGGTGGCGGAGATCTAGGTGCTGAAAATACCATTGAAGGCATAAAGCAGGCTGAAAAAGAAGGTGCTAGCTGGACAGAAATTGATGTTCAGAGGACAATGGACGGAAAGTACATAATAAACCACGATGCTGACTTTAACAGAGTGGCAGACGTTTCTGAAAAGCCTTCTGAAATGACTCTAGAGGAAATAAAGACTTTAAAAGTTAAAAATGAATTCTATCCCGACAAACCGTCTCAGGATGTTCCTACGCTAGAGGAAGTCCTAGATGCATCAAAAGGAAAAATAGGAGTATTTGTAGAACTGAAAGGGGAAACTGCAGATGAAAAGATGGTCGATGATGTTGTAGCTATGATTAAGAATAAGGACATGCTAGCTGAATGCGTCATATTATCACTCGACTACTCAATAATAGAGTATACTGCAGAAAAATATCCAGAAATTAAAACTGGCTATCTCTATTTCTTCTCCGTTGGAAAATTGGAAGATTTAAAGGGTGATTATCTAATAATGGAAGAGGCTGAAGCTACCTCTGATAAGATAGATGAGATTCATGATGCGGGTAAGATAGCAGTTGTGTGGACGGTAAATACAGAGGAGTCAATCCAGAAATTTATTCACTCTGATGTCGATGGGATTATAACGGATCATATATTAGATATAAAGGGAGCGATTGCAGAATCTAAAAAGAGATCGCATTTTGATATAATATTTGATAGTTTTATGAGTGATTAATAGTTTAGCTATATTGAAAAATGGATTAAATAAAATACTTGTTTATTTAATCCATTTTTTCTAAAATTGCATGTAAAATTATTTGAATAAACCTTTCAAACATTTATTTATAGATATCTCCACGACTACCAATATCAAAAATTATGATTATCAATTTATCATCAAAGACAGAAAATATCGCTCTAATTTTTCCTATTCTCAATCGATAAGAATTCTCTTTGCCTCTCAGTTTCTTTACGTCATACCTTAAGCAATTGCTTTTATCGTTCGATATTTCCATAAAAGCTTGATAAAACTTTAGACCTTCTCTTTTGTTTTTTAACATGAATTTTTTGGCCGCTTTTTTAATTACAAGTTTATAAGAAATCATCTATACTTAATTCCTCACCACTTAAATCATTAAAGTCAATATTTAACTTATCAATATCTGCTTGTTCCTCTTTAGAAACATATTCTAGGTTCTCGTTTAAAAATTTAGCAAGGCTTATTTCTTCTTCGCTACGAATGAGTTTTAAAGCTCCTTTTCTTAAAACCTCGGAAAAAGAAAAACCGTTTTTTAAGGCAAAATCTAATATTGTCTGGTAATCTTTTTCGCTTATAGATATGTGTTTTCTTAATACTTTATCCATAATAAATCTCCCTCCGTTCAGTTAGTGGCTACCGTGTCTATAGTATACACTTTTTTGATTAATAAATCAATACTCAATGATAATATTACTTAATAGAAAATGGTAAAATATTTCTTTTTTTACAAAAATATTTTTTCAAGTTAAATAATTTGTGCTAGAATTTAATATAAATCTTTAATAGGAGATTAAATTGAAACATAGAAATTGGAGAGATTTATTATATTTAAAAGATGGTAATGATAAACAGAAAAGAGCCTATAAGACTTTAGAAAAAACAGATATTATGCTTATATTAAAGGATTATAGACCTGTTTTAGTTGGTACTATCCCTATAGAAATTGATATAGAAAGTAGTGATTTAGATATAGTTTGTGAAGTGGAAGACTTCATTGGTTTTGAAAAAATATTGAGAGATAAATTTTCTGATTTTAAGAATTTTAGAATTTCTTACGAAAAAGAAGATGTGATTGTTTGTAATTTCTGGACAGATGGATTTGAGATAGAAATTTATGCATCAAAAACAAAAATTGAGGATTCAAACGCGTATAGGCATATGCTTATTGAATTTAAGTTATTGAGTATTTATGGAGATGAGTTTAGAAAAGATATAATAGCTCTTAAACAAAGTGGCTTTAAAACAGAACCTTCATTTGCATATATACTCGGTTTAAAAGGTAACCCGTATGAAGAATTATTAGTTCTAGAAGATTTAAGTGATGAGGAATTGAGTAGATTATATATTCACTAATTTGCTAACTAGTATGTTGGGTATTAAAGAGTTGAATATTATATGGAGAGGGAAGTATGGAAAAAATATATATAGCAGATGATGATAAAGACATACTGAGATTGTTAGATATTTTTCTTAAAAGTGAAGGTTATGAAGTTGTTGCATTTGATACAGGGGATAAGCTGTATGAGCGTTTTACAAATGAAAAATGTGACCTTGTAATCCTTGACATTATGATGCCTGGAAGTGATGGATTTACTATATGTGAAAAGATAAGAAAAATATCATCAGTTCCAATAATATTACTTACTGCGAAGGATACCGATACGGACTATGTGGTTGGAATCACAATGGGCTCGGATGATTATCTGGTAAAGCCCTTTAATCCTACTATACTAAATATGAAGGTGAAAGCTCTTCTTAGGAGAGTTAAGATGGGCAGAGAAAGAGAAGAGGAAGATATTGTTTGTGGTAATTTATCTTTTCATAAAAAAGAGAGGAGCATGTATATATCAGAAAGAGAATTATCTTTAACCAATACAGAATTTGAATGTCTTTCTTATATGGTAGAGAGATTCAATGAAGCAATATCAAGAGAGGAACTCCTCGAAAATGTATGGGGATATGATACAGTAGTTGAGACTAGAGTTACGGATGAGACGATTCGCAGAATAAGAAAAAAGCTAGAAAAAATGGGTAGTAGTGTGATTATTAAAAATAAATGGGGATATGGATATATACTCCAGGAGAAGGAAAACTGATATGAAAAAATTCAAATATAAACTCAGTTTTATAATGATACTTACAACGGTGCTTCTCTTTGTTATAACCATTTTGGCTATCAATTTATATCAACAGAAGTATATCTTTGAAAGAGCCGAAATAGAACTTAAAAGCGAAGCAAAATACTTTTATGATTATAGTCTCTTTTTAAAACCGGAAGAAAACATAGATAGGTTTTTTAATGTAAACATTTTGTTTATGGATGATTTTGAAGATATATATACGGAAGATCTGAGCTACATAAACAAAGAAGAAAAGTTTTTTAATGATTTATATAAAAAAGATGAAATGGAAGTAGGTTCTGTGAGTAGGTTAAAGAGTGATTTCGGTGATTATTACGCTCTTTTAATTAAGGTTTCTGACAAGATGATAGTTGACAACTTTGAGCGTGTTATTCCTGAAGAAGGCGAAGTTGTTGATGAAGTTGTTGAAGAGGAACTCAATATTCTTTTATACATAGATATCAGTTCTTACAGCAACATCATCCATAATCTCAATAAGATATTCTCTATTTTATTATTGGTTGTGGTAATTATAGAGGGTTTAGTAGGTATGTTTTTAGGGACTAAGCTTGAAGATATTCAGCTAAAATTAAAGCACTTCTTTGAGAATGCATCTCATGAACTTAAGACACCACTTATGTCCATACAAGGATATGCCGAAGGAATGAAAAGCGGAGTCATAAAAGACAAAGAAATGGCTACGAATGTAATACTTAAAAATAGTGAGAATATGAATAAGTTAATAGAGGAATTACTCAATATTTCTAAGATTGACAGCGGAGAATATACCTTAAAGAGGGAAGAAATAAACTTAAGAGACTTAGTCGAGGACATCGTGGAGTCATATGCTCATATTTTGTCAGAACGATCGATTTCTTTAGAGCTGAATTTAGATGATGACTGCACATTTATTGGCGATGGACTTCAGATGTATAAAGCGGTAAAATCAGTTATAGATAATGCGGTTAAATTTGTTAAGAGTGAGATTAAAATAAGTAGTTACGGCGAAAAATCTTATATCATTCTTGATGTATATAATGATGGAAAAACTATAAATGAGAAGGACTTGTCTCATATATTTGATAGATTTTATTCAGGGAATGATATAAGTACGGGAATAGGTCTCGCAATGGCAAAGGAAATCATACTTCTCAGTAAGGGTGATATATCAGCGCATAACAGAGAAAATGGTGTACTTTTTAGAATAAAAATAAAAAAATATAGCTTGTGACACTTTTGTGACACTTTTATGTTAGAATCATGGTATCTTTTCATTATCAATCTGGATATTCTATATTTAGAAGTTAAGATTGCTTCTAAATAAACTACTGGAAAGGGGATAAATTATGAAAAATAAAACATTAAGTAAAAAGGCTGTTAAAGTAGCTTTGGTACTTGTATTAGGTGTAGGTTTAATTATTCCATTAACAGCTACTAGATCAAGCGCAGATGAAAACGATAAAACTGAAGTTGAAAAAGCAGGAACTTTAAATAAAGATGAAATGTCAGGTTGTGTAGGATATATTAGCAGAGAAATTTATTATAAAAACTTAGTTGAGAAAAACATAATCACTCAGGAAGAGGCAGATAAGTTAATAGATTCAGAAGAAAAAATAGAAAAACTATATGAAGGAATGGAATTTGATAAGCTGACAGAAGCTGAGTTTGATGAGCTAATGAAGAAAGAGGATGAGATATTTGCTTCTGTTTATGACATACATCAAAAGATATATTTTGAGACGACGTATGGAGGTTTTGAAGAAGAAGGAATTCTGAGTAAAGAGGAATTAGAGACATTAAGAACTTCAGAAAAGAAGATTTCAGATCTATATAGAGACATATCTTCTCTTAGTGATAAAGAATGGGAAGAGTTAATGAAAAAAGAAGAAGAAATCCACAATGAAAATAAAGAGATCTATGACAAGGTAAATAAATATTTAGAAAGCCAGTGTGAAGTTTTTCCAGAAGAGGAGTTTGAAAGTCTTGAAGACCTAGTTGAGCAAAAAGTAATCACTCAAGAAGAAGCCGACAAAGTAAGAGAAGTAGAGTCTAAAATAGAAAATTTGTATAAGAACTCCGATGTTGAGAGTATGACAGAGTCTGAGATTGAAGAACTGGATAAAAAAGGAAATGAACTCTACGGTGAGATTGATGATATCTATCAGAAAATTGATTTTGCTAATCAATATGGTGAATTAGAAAAAAGTGGAGTTCTGAGCTCTGAAGAGATGAGTAAGTTAAGAGAAGTAGAAGCTGAAATATCCAAACTTTTCAAAAATAAATTTGATTTTGGTTTTGATGATGAAAAATTTGACAAACTATTAGAGAAAGAAAAACAACTCCGAAGTGAAAATAAAGAGTTGTATGATAAGGTAGATGCCTACTTTGAAGAGCAATATGCTAAAGAACAGGAAGAAGAGTACCAAAAAATGATTGAAGATGGTTTCCTTACAAAGGAACAAGTTGATAAGCTAAGGGCAGCTGATAAAGAAGTAAGTAAACTCTACAAAAATCTTGGTGATAATCCTACAGAAGAAGAAATGGAAGAACTTGATAAAAAAATTCGTGAAATTTACAAAGATCTAGATTTCTTGAATTACCCCGGAAACCTTGAAGTTGTGCCATACATTGTGCCTAGTACTGAGTAACAGTTCTGACACTGAAATAAGGAGAAAGTCTATTTTCTCCTTATTTTTTTATTGCTATATTTCTTTTTTATGATGTAGTCATATGTCAGAAAAATTCCGAAGACAACCAAGTATGAATAGAATAGAGGCATATATTTAATTACCCCTGTAAATGCTAGTATGCTCATTATTATTGATGCTAAAGCAACTGAAACGGTTGCTACACCTAGTGATTTAACATATTCTTTTTTCTTTGCTTTTTGAATTCCTTTTAATCCTTTTATTGATTTATTCTTAATCATATTTATCCCTGAGAGCAGGTATAATATTCCTATTACCAATATTACTATAGCAAGTGTCATTTTATGTTTTCCTCAATTACAAAGTATTTCGTTCCATAAGAGATAAAATCTGCAACCATTATTGCCATTTTTTCAGGAGAATCCTTCATATCTGTCTTTATCCAGTTTTTATAGATACCTACACATCCGCTTGAAATAAACTCGTAAAAGTAGTCAATCGTATCCTCATCATAACTTTTGAGATGTTTTTTTAACATGGCTAGCGAATTCTTCTTCCCACTATTAAGAAGCCTTGATATTAGTGAGTTCTTATGTGTTTCGTTAATCATTATCTCACTTAGGTCTTTGTTCTCTTTAATAAATTCAAAAATTTTCTTAAAAAGTTCAATGCTCATTTTATTGGATGCAGGATTTAAGGTGTCTACTAAGTTTATTATTACATCAAAGTGCTTCTCGATTGCCGAATTAAAATATGAATAAAGCTCTTCATTTATTTCATCGTATATATCAAATATATCTCTGTAATGAATATAGAATGTAGATCTGTTAATATCAGCTTTATCACATAACTCTGTGACCGTTATTTTACTTAGAGGATTCGTTTTAAGTAATTTCACAAGTTCTTTTTTTAATAATTTCTTCGTTCTTTTTATTCTTCTATCCATCGCTTCCTCCGTATTTATTATAACAAAAATTTCTATTTAAACAACAATAATCAACAAATCGTTCATTAATAAACACTATAGGGAATATTATCTGTTGAAACCGCTAATTATAAGGGGTAATATGATTTTGGAGGTAGCTATGAAGAGGATATCTGAATTTATAGTAATCAGAAAAAAAGTCATTTTTATATTTTTTATAATTGCCCTAATTGTGAGTGCTTTTCTTCAGTTTTTGGTTAAGATAAATACTGACCTAAGAGAATATCTTCCAAGTAGTTCTCCTTCTACATTAGGACTTAATGTTATGAATGAGGAGTTTAAGGAGGACATACCTAATTTAAGGGTATACATTCCGGATTTAAGTATTACTGAGGCTTTGGACTATAAGAACAAACTATTGAGTGAGCCCGAAGTTAAACAGATAATATGGCTGGACGATGTCTTTGATATTAAAAAACCGATAAGCTTTGCTGAGAAAAGTTATCTCAATTCTTTTTATAAAGACGGTTCTGCCCTTTATCAAGTATTTGTGGACTCTGAAAATCCTAAAGAATGCCTATTAAAACTCAGAGCGTTGTTGGACGATAGAGCTTCATTTGAAGGACAATTTGTTGATTTTGCTAAAACTCAAAGTGCTGTTTCTCAAGAAGTTATAAAGATTATGGCAATAATGATTCCACTTGGACTTCTAATTCTAATGTTTTCGACTCATTCTTGGCTTGAACCTTTTGTTCTTCTTATATCAATAGTGGTTGCAATAATACTTAATATGGGAACAAATATATTTTTAGGAGAAGTATCATTTATTACTCAGGCTATCATGGCAATACTTCAACTTGCAGTTTCTATGGATTACGCAATATTTCTATTAGATAAATTTAATAAGAATAGAAAAGAAAACATGTCCATAGAAGAAGCTATGAAAAATGCTATAAGTAAATCTTCTAAAGCGATTGTATCTTCTGCTGCAACTACGGTTTTGGGCTTTATCGTTCTTGTATTTATGCGTTTTAAAATCGGTCCTGATATGGGAATAGTACTTGCAAAAGGTGTTTTCTTCAGTCTATTTAGTGTTGTTTTCTTCCTTCCTGTAGTAATTATATATACAGAAAAATGGATAGAGAAGACAACGCATAGGAGCTTTTTGCCCTCTTTTAAACCGATTGGTAAAATTGTCTATCAATTAAGATACATACTTCCTCTTATACTTATAATCACGATACCTGCATTTTTAGCTCAGAAGAATAATGACTTTATGTACGGGATGAAGGCATATGATGAGGGTTCTAGAGAGTACTTAGAGAGAAAGACAATAAGAGATAAATTTGGCTCAAATATTCAGATGGTACTCTTAGTTCCAAAAGGGAACTATGCTAAAGAAGTCGAACTAGACAAAATGCTTAATGAAATGCCTAGAGTTAGAAGCATTATATCTTACGCATCTATAATTGGTCCAAAAGTTCCTGCCGATGTTATTGATAATAGCAAAATATCTAATTTTATATCTGAACATTATTCTAGAATAATAATAAATGCAGATGTTTTACCCGAAGGAGAGACTTCTTTTGAGTTTGTAGAAAAAATAAAAAAACAGGTTAGTGAACTCTACGATGAGGACTATCATCTAATAGGAGAAAATGTTGTAAATTACGATATGAAGGACATAGTAACAAAAGATAATATTCTCGTGAATATTCTTGCAGTAATATCTGTTGGCCTTGTCATTATGATAGCATTTAGGTCTCTTAGTATACCTGTAATACTCGTTTTAACAATTAAATTATCTATATGGATAAATCTATCATTTGCTTATTTTACATCAACCACTATTACATATATGGGATATTTAGTAATTAGTAGTGTTCAGTTAGGGGCTACAGTCGACTACGCAATTCTATTTACAAATGAATACTTTGATAAAAGAGAAATTTATAATAAAAAAGATTCACTGATTAATACTATCGGTGATGGAATTAGAAGTGTGCTACCACCAGCGGCAATACTTGCAATTGCAGGCTATGTTCTTAAAAGTGTATCAAGTCTCTCGGTGGTGAGTGAACTTGGAGAAATACTTGGAAGAGGAGCTATTCTTTCATTCTTAATGGTTATATTTTTACTACCTTCACTGCTCTACATACTAGAACCTATTATAAAAAAGAGTACTCTCAGAACTAAGTTTAGAAAGGAGAGATAAGATTGAAAAAAAATTTATCGTTAATACTATTGTTTTTAATTCTCTTTGTAGGTTTAGTTCCTTCGGCCTATGCGAAAGAGGAAGTAGTATATACAAAAATGTCTGATGAAGGAAAAATTGAAAGTATTACAGTTGTGAACTCGTTTGAAAAAAACAATAAATCTTTAAAGGACTATGGGGAGTATACAACTATATCTAATTTAAGCAGTTTAGATGAACTTGAATTAAAAAATGATGAGGTCGTTATACCGAGGTCAAATCAATCTTTCTATTATCAGGGAGTTTTAAAAGATAACGATACTCCTTGGGATATAAATATAGTTTATAAATTAAATGGAACTGCTTTATCAAGGGGCGATATTTTAGGAAAGTCTGGCAAGTTTGAGATTGAAATGACAGTATCAAAGAATAAGAACGTAAATTCCTTCTTTTTCGACAACTATATGCTACAGGCATCTTTCTACTTTGATCCTGAATTATATAAGTCGATAGATAGCGATTTTGGCGTTATATCAAATGCTGGTTCCAAAAAAGTTGTTACTTTTACTAATCTTCCTAAGAAAGAAGGAAAATATAAAATAACAGCTGATGTTAGTGACGCTGAATTTGAAGAAGTGCAAATTGTTGGAATTCCGTTCTCTATGTCGGTTGATGTTCCTGATTTTGACACGTTAACGTCTAAGCTTGGTGATTTAGAAAAAGGAATACATGATTTGAATGTAGGTTCGCAGGAATTGTCATCTGGAATTGGTGAACTGTATGATGGATCGGGAAAGCTAAGCTATGGAATTGATTTGATCAAAACGAACGCATTTCAACTTTCTAGTGGCACAAAAGAGTTTTCAGGTGGTCTATGTGAATTTAATTACGGATTAAATAAGTATGTGTCGGGAGTGAATCAATTTGCTGATGGAATATCAGGGTTTTCTGAGCTTTTAAATGGCATTAAGTATTTATCGAATAATTATAATGAGTTAGATTTAAATCTGAATAGATATATAGGGGGAGTAAATAAGTGTGTAGATAGTCTAACGCCAATCAAAAACGCATTTGATCGATTTCGTTCTGGGATTCAAGTTATTTCTACTGCTTTTGAAACCTTAAAACAAAAAGGAGATGAATTAGCAACTGGTGGAAGTGGTATTTCTTATGCAATACAGCAGATGAACTTATCTTTAAATTCCGTTCAACTGCCTACAGCGTCTGATATATCTCAGCTGAGAAATATACTTGGTCAAATGGAAATTGCAAGAGATAATATTGTTAATGCGACAGCAAGTCTAAATATAGAAGGTATCAGAAATTCTTTATCTTCCTCTTCCTCTAATTTGACAGGAGTAAGAAATGTATTTAGTGATTTATATGATAATGTGTTAACTCATAATAATACGATTTCAGATTCAAATCCAGTTGAGGTTGATCTTGAATCAAGAATTCAATCAGCCAAAGCTACAATATCAGATCAAATATTAATTATTGACTCGACGATAAACGATATAGAATCTGCAAATATTTCTTTGGAAAATTTTGACTCAGTAATCGGGGGTGTTAATTCAGAGATTGATAGCATAATAAATAATTTAAATAATTTAATTTTAGCATTGGAATCACTTGACCCTAGCCAATTTGAGGCGTTAAAAGCTGCAATTGTTAACCTGCAGGAGTCCTATGACGGATTCTTAATGGGATTAAATGAGTATTTAAAAGGAGTTAATTCTCTAGGTACTAACATTGATGAGGAGATTATTCCAGGTCTTGATCAAATGAATACTGGAATTTCAGATCTTTTAGCAGGAGGTGACAATCTCAAGTCAGCTGGAGTTCAAATATCAGATGCTTCTGCTCAAATAAAACATGCTTTAATCACAATGGATAATTCACTTGGTGATGCGCTGAGTGATGTAGGAGACCTTTCATCTGCTGTCGATGAATTAAAGCGTGGAGGTGGTGAAATAACTTCTAATTATGATTTAATTTTAGAATCATCAAATTCGCTCGCTTATGGCGTAGAGGAGTTCTCAGAGGGAATCAATGAATACTCATATGGTTTTAATGATTTTTATGTAGGTCTTGAACGAATATTTTCTTCGGGTTCTATTACTCTTTCAGAGGGAACAAAAAAACTAGCAGATAAAACATCTGGAATTGAGGAAAAGGTGAAAAAAGAAATAAAATCTTCTTTTGACGAATTTGAGGTTGATATTGATGAGCTTATCAGTTTTACATCTGAAAAAAACAAAAACATTGAAGGAGTTCAGTTCGTTTACATGATAGATTCTCTGAAGAAACAAAAAGAAGAGATAATAGAAAAAAGCAAAGAAGAAAAGGGTTTTTTTGAAAAATTAATGGATTTGTTCTAAAATTATAATCAGATATGTATTATAAAAATGATAGTGGTTTACCACTATCATTTTTTGTGGATTTTAAATTATAAAAAGTTGATACTTCTTTCAAATATTGGTACAATACATTTATATTTTAAGGTGATTTATGAAAAAATTAGTTTTGTTTGTTATTTTAAGTATCATTGTTTCTGGATGTTCTTCTGAATTCGAAAAGTCAGAAGTAAGCGATGATGCAGAAACTGAAGTTGTTGAGAGTGCTTCAGAAAATAAGAAAGAGTCTGAGGATGTTTTCTTTATTGATGATAAGAACTTTATTACCTATATCAATTATATCTACCTAAACCCGGATGAGTACGAGGGAAAGATAATTGAGTATGAAGGGTTTATAGATATACAAAAGAATCCAAATACAAATAAAGAGTATTGTTACTGCATCAGGCTTGGCCCTGGTTGTTGTAAGAATGATTCAACGGTAGGATTTCTTTTAGATATTGACGGCGAATTTCCTCTGAATAAACAGTGGGTCAGAGTAAAGGGATATGTTCAGAGAGATTTAGATAGTAAGCGTATATATGTTAAAGTCATAGATATTAAGGTTCTTGATGAGATGGGAAAAGTGAAGGTGGATCATTAATGGTTAATATTGGAAATTCCTGGGATGAAATTTTAAAGGATGAATGGACTAAAGAATATTATATAAATCTGAGAAAAAAACTTATAAATGAGTATAGGAATTATACCGTATACCCTCATATGAATCATTTATTTGAGGCATTAAAGCTAACTCCAATAGAGAATGTAAAAGTTGTTATAATGGGACAAGACCCTTATCACGGTCCTGGACAGGCTCATGGATTAAGTTTTTCTGTTAATAAAGGTGTTCAGATTCCTCCTTCATTAAAGAATATATATGCTGAGATAAAAGATGATCTTGGTTATGAAATTCCATCACACGGGAACTTAACCTATTGGGCTGAGCAAGGCGTTCTTCTTCTCAACTCTTCTTTAAGTGTTAGAAAGGGCAGTGCTGGTTCACACAGAGACATAGGTTGGCATATATTAACCAGAAGAATACTTGAAGAGGTGTCAAAAAAGAAAGAACATGTTGTATTCCTTATATGGGGTTCACATGCTAAAAGCTGTATAAAGGATCTTGATATGGACAATAAAACTGTTTTTACCAGCGTCCATCCAAGTCCACTTTCAGCTTATAGAGGTTTTTTTGGATGTAAACATTTTTCTAAGACGAATGAAGTACTTAGAAAATACTATGGGAGTGAAATAGATTGGCGGATAAGATGAAAGATGAAAAGTCATTTGGTGGTATTGTAATTAGAAGGAACAGGAATGAATACGAAGTACTTATAATACAGAGTAATCATATAGATGGTAAGTTTTGGGGGTTTCCCAAAGGACATCCTGAAAAAAACGAAAGCGAAGTCGAGACTGCTTTAAGAGAAATAAAAGAGGAAACAGATTTAGATGTTATTTTGTTGGAAGAAATTTCATTTAAGACAAAGTACAAGATATTTAAAGGTGTTAAATCTGGAGTTAAAAAAGAGGTTACGTATTTCTTGTGTTTTGTAACTGAGGGAGAAGTTTCCATTCAGAAAGAAGAGCTAAGTGACTACTCATGGGTTCCTCTATATAAGGCTGCATCTATGCTCACATATGATGTTGATATAGAAGTCATACATAAACTTAGAAGAAAATATCCTACAGGTGTTTTGAGCACTATATTTCAGGAGATATGCTGATGGAAGAAAAGATTGTAATCAAGTCAAAGATAGAAGAAAAAGATCTAAATAAGTTTTTAAAAATAGCGCTATTTAGAAGAAGTCCTGTTTTACTCCCCGTACTCATGCTTATAACCTTTTTAGCGGCGTATTTCAGCTGGAGTTTAAGCGGCATCAAGAATTATATAGCACTTGTAATTTTATGGATAGGATTCTTTGCTATTGTAATGGCCATTTTATACAGAAAAATAAAAAGAAAAAACATTGACGTTGCAAGAGAAGAGGGTTATTTAGATAAATATCAAGTAATAGAACTATTTGATACTTATTTGAACACATATTACGAAGGTATTCCAGGAAGTAGGGAATTCAAATATAATAGTTTATATTCGGTTAAGACTACAAAGGATTTTATCATTATATTTGTTACTAAAAAGCAGGCCTCATTTGTAAAAATAGAGGATGTTAAAGCTGCGGGTTATGATTTGGACGAAGTCGTTAAAAAATTAAAAGGAGATTAAATTGATCTATACAATTGATATTGGCAATAGTAATATAGTAGGCGTGGTTTTTGATAGTAAGGGAAATATAGTCTACGACAGTAGAATTGAGACCATCAAGACAAAGGATAAAAAAGGATACACAGATATATTTGAAAGTGAAAAGAATAGCTTTGAAGAAGAACCGGAAGCGGTAGTATTATCGTGTGTTGTACCAACAGTAAAAGAACTTGTGCTAGAAGTTTTAAAAGAAGTATTTGATTCGGAAATTATCGATTTGAGTGTAAAACTTCTAAGTGATATAGAGATTAAATTAGATAATCCACTTGAACTGGGTGCAGATCTTTTAGCAACTACTTATGGAGCAATTGCAGAGTACAATAAACCTTGTATTGTGGCGGATCTTGGAAGCGCGACTAAGATAACAGTAATTGATGAGAATAATGTGTTCCTCGGCGGTGTTATCATGCAGGGAATTGGTTTTACGGCTTCAAGTATCCATGATATGATTCCACATCTTCCAAATATAGAGATAGAAAGACCAGAGAAGATTATAGGTCATAATACAATAGAATGTATACAGTCTGGTGTAATAAATGGTGCGATAGCGGCTGTGTGTGAAATTACTAGGAGAATAGAAGTCGAAGTTGGAAAAAAATGCAAAAAGGTTATTACGGGTGGCTATTCCAAGTTATTTGATGATACTTGTGATTTGGTTTACGATGAATTTCTTTTAAGTAAAGGTTTATTTGAAGCATATAGGCGCTATAAGAGAAGGTAAATATGAAGTTAAATGATAGACAAAAAGAAGCGGTCCTTATCGATAAGGGCCCGCTTTTAATACTTGCAGGTGCAGGATCTGGTAAGACTAGGACACTTGTATCTAGAATTGAGAATTTAATAGGTGAAAGAGGATATCCTTCTTATAGGATACTAGCTATCACTTTTACAAATAAAGCTGCAAATGAGATGAAAGATAGACTTATAGAGTCACTAGGTGAAGAGGGACTCCATGTAAATATAGGAACATTTCATTCTATCTGTTCTAGGATTCTGAGAAAATTTGCTGATAAGATTGGATTTGAAAAAGACTTTACAATATATGACTCTTATGATCAGTTATCTCTCATAAAGCAATGCGCGAAAGAATTAAATATAGATATAAAAGAGATGAATCCTAAATTCATTCGGTCTTCAATATCAAGTGCAAAAAATACTGTGCTCAGAAGAGGTGATGTTCATAAATATTTGGACGACGATCTTCATGAAGTTTTTAATTTGTATGAAGCTAGAATGAAAGAATACAACGCTATGGATTTTGACAATATAATACTTCATACAATTGAACTTTTGGAAAAGAATACAGATGTTCTAGAGTACTATAGAGATAAATATTTAGAAGTGTTAGTTGATGAATATCAAGATACAAATATGTCTCAGTATTATCTGGTGTATCTACTGACAAAAGATAAGGGAAACGTCGTGGTAGTAGGAGATGTTGATCAGTCTATATATGGCTGGAGAGGTGCTAATATAAGAAATATTTTGGAGTTTACTAAAGATTTTAAAGGAGCAAAGACGATACTACTTGAGCAGAATTATAGAAGCACGAAACATATATTGGAGGTAGCAAATACAGTAATAGAATACAATGAAAATAGACCTAAAAAGAATCTTTGGACAGATATTAAAGAGGGCGAAAAGGTTAGAATTTATAGAGCTTTAAGTGATAGAGATGAAGCAGAGTATGTTGTAAAATCGATAAAGAGCGATCTTAGCAAAGGATATAAACTAAACGAGATAGCTATTTTGTATAGGATTCATTCGATTTCTAGAATATTTGAGGAAAAACTTAGAAATGAGAATATTAATTATCAGATTATAGGTGGACTAAAATTTTACGAGAGAAAAGAAATTAAAGATGCATTTAGTTATATAAAATTACTATCAAATCCAAATGATGAGATAGCTTTAATAAGAGCTATGAATACTCCAAAAAGAGGATTTGGACCTAAGACTTTAGAAAAAATAAAAGAAAATTCACAACTCGGTTTATACGAAAACATGAAAAGAATTTTACTTAAGGGTTCCGGTCTCAAATCATATGAAAAAAAAGTGGTGGAGTTTGTTGAACTTATTGAAAATCAAAGAGCTAAGCTAGATGAATTAGGACTTCATTCTTCCATTGAGCAATTACTTAAAAGTAGTGGACTCATTGATATGTATAAAGAGAGCGACAGACATCTTCATGAAAACAGAGTGGATAACTTATATGAGCTACTAAATGATATATCTTATTTTGAGAAAAATAACTCAAACAGCTTAAATGATTATCTAGAAAAAATTTCTTTGATACACGATACTGATAATTTAGAAGATGACAGTGAAAAACTTACTCTCATGACAGTTCACTCTAGTAAAGGACTCGAATACGATATTATATACTTAGTTGGTTTAGAAGAGGGAATATTCCCTTCTTACTATTCTGAAATTGAAGATGGTATTGAAGAGGAAAGAAGACTTTTCTATGTAGGTATAACAAGAGCCAAGAAAAAACTTGTTATAAGTCATTCTAATAGAAGAATGAGATTTAGTGAGATAACATTTATGGAACCTTCTAAATTTTTAGATGAACTTCCTGAATCTTCGGTATATTTTGAGGGCAAAAAGTCTAATCCGTATACAATTAGTCTTAAGATTCCACAAGAAGTTAAAAGAAATGTGGAATTTTCGCCAGCTGATATCGTAAAACATAAAATATTCGGTACCGGCACAGTTGTAAGTTTCGATAAAGAGTCAAAGGTTGTAGTAGTAGCGTTTCGTGAAAAGGGAGTAAAAAAACTCAATATTAATTTTGCGCCATTGGAGAAAATGTAATGGATATAAATACAGAATATGAAAAACTCATTAGAGAAATAGATAGACATCAGAGGTTATATTATCAAGATGACAGTCCTGAAATAAGCGATTTCGAATTTGATAAACTCTTTAATAGGCTGCTTGAAATTGAAGAAAAAAATCCTGAAATAATTTCTGTGAATTCTCCTTCAAAAAGAGTAGGAGGCTATGTGAGCTCAGGTTTTTCTAAGACCAGTCATCCTGTTAAAATGCTCAGTCTTGACAATGCATTTTCTGATGATGAGCTTCTGAATTTTGACAGTAAAATTCCTTATGAAGGAGATAACAAGTATATTTTAGAGAAAAAAATAGACGGTCTTAGTGTGTCCATTGAGTATTCATCTGGTGAGTTCATAAAGGGAGCTACTAGAGGTGATGGAGAAATGGGCGAAGACATAACAGAAAATTTAAGAACCATAATGGACATCCCTCTAGTTTTAAATGAGAAGGTTGACATAACTGTCAGGGGTGAAGTGTATATGCCCCGAAGTAGTTTCGGTTCACTCAATAAAAGTAGGCTTGAAAAGGGAGAAAAATTATTTGCAAATGCGAGGAATGCAGCAGCGGGTTCACTTAGACAACTTGACACAAGAGTTGTTTACAGAAGAAAGCTGAAGATATTTGTGTTTGATGTATTAAAGAGTGATATGACTTTTTCAAATCACGATGAGAAGCTAAAATATCTTAAAAGAATTGGATTTGTAGTCAGTGATTATGAAATTTATAATAGTATTTCAGATATAGTTGATAGGATAGACTATTATTCAAAACTTAGAGATAAACTTGACTACGATATAGATGGTCTAGTTATAAAAGTTAATTCTACAGCACTAAGAGATAAAATGGGAGAAACCTCAAGAGCTCCTAAATGGGCTATTGCTTATAAGTTTCCTCCTGAACTAAAGATGACAAAGCTACTTGATGTTCAGTGGACTGTTGGTAGGACTGGTCAGGTTACCCCTACAGCGATTCTTGAGAGTGTTCTAATTGATGGAAGTGTAGTTTCTAGAGCCACACTTCACAACTCAGACTATATAAAAAATAAAGAGATAGAAATAGGAGATATAGTTAGAGTTCAAAAGGCAGGAGATGTAATACCACAGATAGAGAGTGTAGTATTTGAAAAGAGAAATCACACCAGAAAAGTTGAGGTTCCAAAACTCTGCCCATCTTGTAGAAGTGAGTTATATAATGACGACTCTTTAGTTGCGCTTAGATGTTTGAATCCAAGTTGTAGAGATAGAGTTATTAAGAGTATTGAATATTTCTCATCGCGTGACGCAATGGAAATAACCGGACTAGGAACTAAAATAGTACAGATACTTGTTGAAAAAGGGTATATATCCAGTGTAGTTGATCTATATAGTCTAGAAGAGAGAAAACATGACTTATATGAAGAATCAGGATTTGCTAAAAAGAGTGTGGATCAACTTATTGAGTCAATAGAGAGATCTAAAGATTCGCCACTATGGAAGGTTTTTTACTCGCTTGGAGTTGAACACGTTGGAATGGTTACAGCAAAAAATATAGTTTCAACATTTAAAACCTGGGATGACTTACTATCTGCCAAATTTAATGATATAATGAAAATTGAGGGTGTAGGCGAAAAAATAGCAAATAGCGTAGTGAATTTCTTTAAAGATGACGAAAACAAATCAGTTGTAGATAAGTTTATATCGCTTGGAATTGGAACCAAGGTAGAGATTAAGGCAGATAAATTATCGAATCTTAATTTTGTAATAACCGGTAAATTTGATTCTGCCAGTAGAAATGAGATAAAAGACATGATAAGTGATAATTCAGGCGGGGTTAAATCATCTGTATCGAAAAATGTAAACTATGTAGTTGTTGGGAAAGATCCTGGCAGTAAACTTGAAAAAGCTAAAAAATTAGGTATTAAAATAATAAGTTTAGAGGAATTATTGGGAATGATAGGAAGGTAGCTATGAATGTAAATATTTTGGTTGATTCTTGTTGCACGTTGGAAGAAAGTTTTTTTGAAGAAAGAGGATATATTAAGAGAATAGGTATTCCCGTTAAGCTTGAGAAATATGAGTATGAGGACATTGACGGGAAGAGAAGGTATTCCAAAAAAGATTTTTATGAAAAATTAAGATCGGGTAAAAACGCTAGCACTTCTCTTATAAATGTTGCTAGGTTTATGGAAACCTTTAAGGAATTATCAGATAAACCAACTTATTACATTGGGTTTTCTTCCGGAATGAGTGGAACATTTAATAATGCAGTTTTAGCAAGAGAAGAGTTAGATGAAGAGATAAAGAAGAATATTTTTGTTATTGACTCTCTCTGCGCATCGATATCATATGGTGCCCTTATACACAGATTAGATTTTGAATTAAATAAAAACCCAAATTTAGATATAGTTAAATTTGTAGAAGAATATAGATTACAATTAAAAGTTGTCTTCAGTGTTGATGATCTTATGTATCTAAAAAAAGGAGGAAGAATTCCTCCGGCAATCGCTGCACTTGGAACAGTGATTAATTTAAAACCAGTAATGTCTATGGATAGCGAAGGAAAATTATGTCCATATAAAAAGGTCAGAGGCAAACACAAGGTTATTAAGACAATGAAGAACTATTTTAGAAAAAATTATAAGAGCTCATATAAGCACGTATTTTTTGCACATGGAGATGTACAAGAAGATATAGAAGAACTTATGAGTGAAATAAGACAGGTGGATTCTGATTCTGAATTTCATTTATGTTATGAAGGAGAGACAATAGGCTCACATGTAGGGCCTGGACTTTTGGTTGTAGCATTTTTCGGTGAAGATAAATGAAAGTAGGAAAACTTAGTACAGAAAAGCTAAACGAACTTATCCTTTCAAAAATAGAGCATACATCAAGCACTTCATTGTCTCATCCAAAAATAGGTGAAGACAGCGCTCTCTATAAATCAGATTCTAGTATTATAGCGATTTCATCTGATCCTATAACAGGAGCTAGCAATAATATTGGCTCTCTGTCCATCGTTATATCTTCCAATGATATAGCTGCAGCTGGTGCACTTCCCACTGGGGTTATGCTTACCCTTCTACTTCCGGTCGATTCTACAGAAGAAGATGTTTCAAATATTGTTCAAGATGCACAGTCGAAAGCAAATGAACTGGGGATAGATATCCTTGGAGGTCATACCGAGATAACTACAGCAGTTAATAAGCCGGTGATGTGTGCTACATCGATTGGTAATCTCGTTAAACATCTTCCAGGCATTAAACCAGATACAGACATAGTAATTACGAAGTCCCTTGCGATTGAAGGTACCAGTATTTTGTTTAATGATTTTTTAAGAGATAAAAACATTATAAGTGAAGAGTTAGTAAATGAGATTAATGCTATGTCTTCAGACATTTCTGTAATTAAAGAGTCTAAGATTGCTTGTTTACATGATGTTTATGCTATGCATGATATAACAGAAGGAGGTCTGATTGGGGCCTTATATGAGATGACATACGGGGAAAAAATAGGATTTGAGATTGATTACAGCAAGTTGAATATAAAGGAAAGTACTGCTAGAGTATGTGAATACTTTTCAGTTGATCCACTGTATTTAATATCATCAGGATCTCTACTAATATGCGTTTCAAGGGAAGATAGTAAGGCGCTCGTAGAAGACTTAAATAAAAAAGGGATATCTGCTAGTTTGATAGGCAGATTTACAGATAAGAAAGAGTATAAACTAATAAAAAACGGAGAAGTTACAGTTCCAGAGAGAAGAATTAGTGACGATCTTTATAAGGTAGTTGAATAATGAGAAAATTTGATTTTAAGTGTGATTATACAGTTCATGCTGATGGCAGTGTACTTGTCAGTTTTGGCGACACAAAAGTGATATGTACGGTTATGGTTGAGGACGGTGTTCCCAAATTTTTAAAAGATGAGAATCAGGGTTGGTTAACCGCTGAGTACTCTATGTTGCCTTCTTCTACACCGAATAGAAAGAGAAGACGAAAAATCGGTGGGGAGATGGACGGAAGAAGTGTTGAAATAGCGAGACTTATTTCGAGAAGTCTTAGAGCATCTATTGACCTTGAAGCAATAGGAGAGAGAACTTTTTATGTTGACTGCGATGTTATACAGGCTGATGGTGGAACTAGAACAGCATCGATTAGCGGTGCGTATTTAGCACTTATGCTAGCAGTAGAAAAATTGATATCATTTGGAGAAATAAATAGTAGTCCTCTTGTATCTAAAGTTGCTTCGGTTAGCGTAGGGAAAGTAGATGGTAAAATTGTTACTGATCTAAATTATTCTCAGGACTCAAAAGCAGAGGTTGACCTAAATATTGTAATGGATAATAAGGGACAACTTATTGAAGTTCAGGGTACAGCTGAGAACGGTACTTTTTCAAGAGAAGAGCTAAACCAGATGATTGATTCCGCTGAAGAAGCAATCAGTGAAATATTTGAAAAAATGGAGGCAAGCTTTGCACAGCATTGTCGTAGCTACTAATAATAAGTCCAAATTAAAGGAAATACAAGAAATATTTAAAAAATATGACTTTGAATTTATCACACCTGAAGATCTTGGATGTGAGAACTTTGAAGTAATAGAAGACGGACTTACCTTTGAGGCAAATGCCCTCAAAAAGGCCGAATACGCTTTTAAATTATTTAATAAGCCGGTTATAGCGGATGATTCGGGACTAAGTGTAAATCATTTAAATGGAAAACCGGGTATATATACTGCAAGGTATAATTGCGAATATCCTTATAGCATAAGAAAACAGAAAATGATAGAGGCACTAGAAGATGCTGAGGATAGAGATGCATATTATACATGTGCAATAGCCTTTGTTTCAGAAAATGTAAGAGAAGTATTCACCGGATATGTTCACGGAGAAATACATACAGAGGATATAGGAGAAAACGGCTTTGGATATGATGGCATTTTTTTCTATAGGCCTTTTAATAAGACGTTTGCTCAGATAGATGAGGATTTAAAAAACAGAGTTTCTCATAGATACAATGCACTTGTTAAACTAGAGAGGTTTTTAAGAAATGAAAGTTCTAGTATTTTCGGATAGTCACGGAGATAGAAATATACTAAAAAAGGTATATGAAAAAGAAAAACCTGATGTGGCAATACATTTAGGCGATCATTTTTTTGATCAAGATGGATTATGTGACTATGTTGTAAAGGGAAACTGTGATTTTGGCGAAGCACCCATTGAACAAACTATACAAATTGGTGATTATAAATTATTTATAACCCATGGGCACAGGTATAGAGTTAAGTATGGTATTGATCTTCTAATAGATAAGAATAGAGAGATAGGTGCAGATATCGTACTTTTTGGTCATACGCATTGTATATTTGAGGATTACTTTGAGGAATCATTTTTCTTTAATCCAGGCAGTATAAGTTTACCGAGGGGAATGGACGATCCTTCCTATCTGACATTGTATTTAGGGGAAGACGTGGAATATGAGTTTTGCTATATTTAGTTAGATTAAATAATTTAATAGGTGGTATAAATATATGGAGCTGATTAAATTTAGAAAAAAAATCGATGATATTGATAATCAGATGTTTATGTTGTTAAAAAAGAGGTTTGATATTACTGATTTGGTTATGCAGTACAAAGATTCAAATAGAATAAAAAAATTTGATGAGACGAGAGAAAAAGAAATACTCAGCAGGGCTGAGTCAGTTGATAGAAGGGTAGAAAAGATCTATAAGTATATTTTAGATGTGTCTAAAGAGGAATAATAAATGGATTTAATTATCACAATATTTTCGCAAATTACCATATTGGATATATTGGATATATTGATAGTAGCATTTTTGCTGTACAAATTGTATGACATTATTAGTTATACAAGAGCGGTCCAGCTTATAAAAGGTGCTGCGGTATTTTTTATTGTGCTATGGATATCAGATCTTGCTAAACTAAGAATCTTAAACTATATATTAGTTAATGTGTTATCTTTTGGTGTGTTAGCACTTGTTATTATATTTCAACCTGAAATAAGAAGAGCACTTGAATACATAGGTAGAAATCGATTCGTAAATAATACTCTTTTTCCAAATGTATATGCAGGTGATTTTAAAAAGACGGTAGACGATATTAGCTGGGCTGTTGAAGAACTTTCAGCAAATAGAACGGGAGCTCTTATTGTTTTAGAGGGAAATACGGGGCTCAAGGATATTATGGAGACAGGTACTACGCTTGATTCTGCTGTTTCAAAACAGCTCCTTACAAATATTTTTATCCCTAAGGCACCTCTTCATGACGGAGCCGTTATTATAAGTAAGAATAGAATACAGGCAGCAGGATGCCTTTTACCTCTGAGCTCGGATAGGAAACTATCCAGAGATCTTGGGACGAGACATAGAGCGGCACTTGGTATGAGTGCGAATTCGGATGCATTAATAATCGTTGTGAGTGAGGAAACGGGCGTTATAAGTGTTGCTAGAAATAATGAATTAACTAGACACATAGGAATAGATGATCTAAACGCTATAATTTATAAATTTTATTCTGCGGATTCAGAGGAGTAAATTTACAATGAATTATAAAAAGATAAAAAACAAGTTTATTAAAGCTATTGTAAATAGACCTATACCAAAGATTATTTGTTTGATAATTGCTATAATAGTTTGGTTTGCTGTGATGGAAAATATTAACCCAGAAGTTAATCGAACGTTTAAAGGTTTACAAGTAGAAACCATAGGCTTAGAACGCTTAGAAAACAACAATCTTATTTTAAAAGAGATAAAAAATGATCAAATAGATGTTACCGTAAGAGGAAAATGGAAAGATATCATGAGACTAAAAGACTCTGACATTGAAATAACATCAGATATAGGTTATGACTACAGTAAGGGTGATTTAGTTAGAAGAATAGATACGAAAGTTAATTATTTAAATGTTTCAATAGTTGGGCTTTCAAATAATACAATAACGCTCAGTATAGATTCTATTGAAACGGAAGAAAAACCTATAAAAATAGTTACTACAGGTAGTGAAAAAGAAGGATTAAATCTAGTAGGAATAAAGCCCAAAGAAGAAAAAATATCTGTTACCGGTCCATCTGAACTACTTAATTCGATAGCAACTCTTGAGGGAGTTATAAATATATCTGAATTCGACACAACAACAGAAGAACAGATTAAGCTTGTAGCTAAAAATGTTGAGGGAAATGAAGTAAAAGATGTAAAACTTGAAAAACCCTTTGTAGATGTGGAAATTGGATTCAATGTTGTTAAAACAGTTCCTCTTGTAGTTAAAGTTGAGGGAGATGTGTCTAACAATAGTAGGTATATTGAGTCTCAGACAAATATTCAAAAAATAACGATAGAGGGAGATTCTAAAGTATTGTCTGGCATAAACGAGATAAACTCTAAACCTATTTCTCTGATTGGGAAATCAGCTTCTTTTGAAACTAATTTAGAGTTAAATATTCCAAAGGGAGTAAAGTTAGTGACTAAGGATACCTTAAATGCAAAAATAATAATCAGTGCTTTAGAGACTAAATTCTTCAAAATCAAGTCTGATAATGTAGAAATTGTGAATAAAGTTGAGGACTTTAATTATACTTTTTTACCTGAGCTTTCAGATTTCAAAGTTTCTGTCACAGATATAAGGTCAGTTTTAACAGATATAAAAGTTGAAAACATAAAATTAAAAGTTGATGTTGATTCATTAACTTCAGGAGAGTACAAATTGCCGATAACAGCGACTGGTATCCCTGAGAGTAGCGTATATTCAATTTCAACAGATTCAAAATTAATAATAGAGTAGGAGAAATTATGCAAATATTAGTTGGTACAGTGTTTATAGCGGGGATACTTTCATTTTTCTCTCCCTGTATAGTGCCTCTTATTCCAGTTTATATAGGGATACTTACAGAAAGAGAAAATCAAAAAAGCATAAAATTAGGTAAATTATCAATAAACACATATGCGATATTTAGAACACTTCTATTTATCTTGGGACTTTCTACAGCATTTGTTATAATGGGATTTGGAGCAGGGACCCTCGGTTCAATTTTCAAATCTAAATGGTTTCATAGAATATTAGGTTTAATAGTAATAGTAATTGGACTACAACAGATGGGACTATTTAAAATACCATTTCTCAATAAAGAAAGAAAACTTGATATTAAGAGAAGTAGAAAACAAGACTTTTTTGGAGCTTATTTATTAGGATTAACCTTTAGTTTTGGCTGGACACCATGCGTAGGACCTATTTTAGGTACAGTGATTGGAATAAGTGCTACCCAGGGACAAGCGTTAATTGGAGCTTTCTATATGCTTGTATACTCAATTGGTCTTGCTGTTCCTTTTATTCTTATAACACTTTTCTCGGATTTGGCGATTAACAGTGTTGGTTTTTTTGAGAAACATGTTAAAAAAATCCAGTTAATAGGCGGAATAATTATAATAATAATGGGATTACTTTTGATGTTTGATAAACTTTCGCTTATAACAGGTTCACTATTTTAGGAGGATAAATGGGTAGATACTTTGGAACAGACGGTGTAAGGGGAGTCGCAGGAAAAGAACTGACATCTGATTTCACTTACAGACTTGGCAGGGCTGGTGGTTATGTTTTAACAAAGCATCAGATAGAGAAAAGGCCTAAAGTTCTTGTGGCAGCTGATACGAGAATTTCATCAGATATGTTAGTAAGTGCTATTGCTTCTGGACTTTTAAGTGTTGGATGTGATGTTACTTTGGCGGGTGTAATGCCTACACCTGCAGTTGCTTTTCTGGTTTCAAAACATAAATATGATGCTGGGGTAATGGTAAGTGCTTCTCATAATTCCTTTGAATATAACGGAATAAAGTTCTTTAACTCAGAGGGATATAAACTAACAGATGAAATTGAAAACGAAATAGAAGAATATCTTGATAACAAACTTGAAATAAAAGAGATATTTACACATGACAAAATTGGAAGAGTTGTGCTTGATGAGACTGCTGGTCTGGATTATCTTAAGCATATTTCTGAGTCTATAAGTGAAGATTTAAAGGGAGTTAAAGTTTTACTCGATACTGCAAATGGAGCTACCAGTAAGTTTGCAAGAGATGCGTTTGTTTCGGCGGGCTGTGATGTAGATGTAATAAACGATAATCCAGATGGAATAAATATAAATGATAACTGTGGATCTACACATTTAGATGAACTCACTAAGCATATGAAATCGGGACTATATGATGTCGGTTTTGCATTTGATGGTGATGGAGATAGAATGCTAGCGGTAGATTCGCTTGGAAATGTTTGTGACGGCGATAGAGCTATGTTCATAATTGCATCATATTTAAAAGATAAGAAAGGACTAAGAGACAATACCATAGTTGCTACGGTTATGAGTAATTTAGGTTTTGAAAACCACTGTAAAGAGCATGGCATAAATCTTATAAGAACAAAAGTTGGAGATAGATACGTACTTGAAAGTATGAGAGAAAATAACTATGAGATTGGCGGGGAACAATCAGGGCATATTATTGTTTCAGAGTACGCAAACACAGGAGATGGAATACTAAGTGCATTACTTCTAACGTCCAGTTTAGTTCACTTTGATAGAAAGCTTTCAGATTGGAATGGTGAAATACCTAGTTATCCACAAATTTTGAAAAATGTAACAGTTCCGAATGAATTAAAGCAAAAATTCATGGGGTCGGATCATTACCTCAATAAAAAAGGTGAAGTCGAATCAAAACTTAGTGGGAAGGGAAGAGTTTTAATAAGACCTTCAGGTACTGAGCCTTTAATAAGAGTTATGCTTGAAGGTGAGGACTTGGGCATACTTGATATGTATGCAGAAGAGATTGTCAGCGTAATCAAGGATTATATAGAGTAGTATAATAAAAGAAAACAAAGCATATAGATAAATCTATATGCTTTTTTGTATTATTACGATGGATTTATAAATTTTTTTATTCTCCAATAAGTTCTACATTTGGAGATATATAGTATCTAAAGTTCATTTCGTCGCAGTATTTTTTTATATCATTTATTATTTTTTTATCTTCTGTATATTCAAGAAGAAATACAGAGAGATTGTTTTCTCTACAAAATTCTAAGTATTCTTGGTAATATTCTCTATCCGTGTCATTGCTTTTTCCTGTTGTTTTATTTTCAAAGTCAATAGATGAGAATACGGTTTCCTGGTTTACAGCGTCTATTCTAATCGATTTTGATTCGATGCCTTTTTTGACAAAAACGTCGCCTCCATTTATTACGATAGGTAAATTGAGGGTGTTTAAGTCATCTATTATGTTCACAAGACTGTTGTATATGCTTTGATTTCTGTATAGACTGTATACATCTGTATTATCTATAAAAAAACCGTCTATTCCCATTTCCTTGTATTTTATTGCTTTAGACCGTATATAATCACGCCACTTATCATTCGAAACGTCCATCCAGTATTCTTCTGGCCAGTCTTCATAAATATCAAAAGAAAACTCTTTAAAGTCATCATAAGAGTCTCTAAACTTCTCTATAGTTCCTATATTTAGGTATGTGTATACCTCTTTGTTATTTTCGTGCAGGGTTTTTATATCCTCTTTTTTAAGGTAGTATGCGTCTATAATTAGTAAGTCATAACCCTTTATTTCACTGGTATCTTCGACTCCTAGAAATACACCGTATTCATTAGCAATTTCCTGTTTTTGATAGCATGAAGTTAGAAACAGTAAAAAAGTTACAATTAATAAAGTTATTTTTCTTGTATTTCTAAATTTAAACATATGGCTATAGGTCCTTTTCCTCTATTTTTAATAACTCAGAATAAGCGGCGTTCAGTTTTTTGTCTGGGATTATTTTGGTTATCGCAACTAATGCGAGTATAAAAATTGCAATATTTGGATGTATAAATGCTGATAGTACAGCGGATGCATTTAATAGTCTTTCAAATAAACTTCTTTTATCCTTTGAAAATGCTCTTATTAAGCGACCATCGCCCCCTTCATTTTCAATTACAAGTTTTACTAGAAGTTTATAGGAAAAGCTTGATATTAGTATTAATACTGCGTAGAGCATGACTGGGTTGGTGCTTGTGGTAATATTTCCTAGCCAAGAGGTTGCAAATGGTATTAATGAGAGCCAGAGAAGAAAGTTTAAATTAGCCCAGAGAATTTTGGTGTTAACACTTTTTATTATTTCAAATAAGCGGTGGTGGTTAAGCCAGTATGTAGCTACAAAAATATAGCTTAAAAGATATCCTATAAATGTTGGAATAACCTCCAATAAATCACTAAAGGTCTTTCCTTTAGGAGCTTGCATTTCTAAAACCATTATCGTTATTATTATAGCTATTACTCCGTCGCTAAAAGCCTCCAATCTATTCTTTTTAAATTGCATATAGTATACTCCTCCAGTATGTATTTATAATGTATTGTATCTTAAATATAAGCTTTAATCAAACAAGTGAAAAAGTATTTGACAAGAAAAAACGTTTGTGCTAAATTGATAATGGTTATCAATTTGGAGGTTGCATGAGAAGCAAATATGTTACGAAACAGAGGAAGATAATATTAGATTATTTGAATGAAAATCCTCATAAGACAATAAGTGCAAAGACTCTTTATGAAGAACTCATACGTAGAAATTGCAAAATAGGAAAAGCTACAGTATATAGGCATATACAGGCTTTGAGTAGTGAAGGGTATCTTCAACATGTTTCAAATGATTCTGAGGGTGAAAAGTATAATTACATTAAAGACCCATGTGAATGTAATAATCATTGGCATCTAAAATGTGTTAAATGTGGAGAATTTATTCACCTTGACTGTGGTATAACAAGTGATTTTTATAATCATGTAAGAGACGGACATAATTTTTTAATCGACTTATCCTCTAGTGTACTCAGTGGAACATGTGATAAGTGTAGATAATTTGGAGTTAAAAATGAAAAAGAAATTAATAGTTATTTTGATATTAGCGAGTATTCTAATGTTATCATCTTGTTCCAACTCTAATGGAGCAGTAAAGGAAACAAATGGTGAAAAATTAAAAATCGTATCCACCATATTTCCGGGATATGATCTGGCGAAGCAAATAGGTGGAGATAAAGTTGAAGTTGAATTACTTATTGCTCCAGGAGCTGAAATACATTCTTTTGAGCCTACAGCAAAACAAATACAGGAAATGAAAGAAAGTGATGTAATTATATTAATTGGAAGTCCTCATGAAACTTGGGCAAAAAGATTTTTAGAAGACAATAGTGAGACGGATACTAAGATTATCCGATTAGTAGATGTTCTTGGTGAAGAACACGAGGAAGATTCGCATAGTGAAGAACATGAGCATGAGGAAAATCATATACATTTGGTGGATGAACATGTCTGGACATCACCTAAAAATATGATTGCTCTTTCTGATCAGGTATATGAGGCTTTTGCTGAAAGAGATAGTGAGTCTTCAAAGTACTTTGAAGATAGAAAGGATAAATTTATATCCGAACTAGAAAAATTAGACTCTGATTTTAGGGAGCTAGTGTCTTCCGCTAAAAGAAAAGTTATAGTGGTAGCAGATAGATTTCCTTTTAAGTATTTTGTGGAAGAATATGGTTTAGAATACTATGCTGCTTTTGAGAGTTGTTCTCACGAAACACAGGAAAGTGCTAAAACTGTATCGGATATGATAGCTAAGGTAAAAGAGCACAAAATACCTTACATATACAAAATTGAACTTTCTAATGGAAATATTGCAGATGTGGTTAGTCAGAGCACAGGTGCTGAGATTTTAGAGCTTCACTCTGCTCAGAATATAACCAAAGAAGAATTTGATGATGGGATTACGTATATTCAGATAATGAATAATAACCTAGAAACTTTGAAAAGAGGACTCAATTAGTGTTAATAGATGTAAAAAATGTTTCATTTTCTTATGGGGATACAAAAGTAATAGAAAATGCGAATTTTGGGATACGTAAAAATGAATATATCTGTGTAATAGGGGATAATGGTAGCGGAAAGAGTACTTTACTTAAGGGAATACTCGGGCTTAAGAACGCAAGTAAAGGCGAAATAAAACTTGATAGAGGTCTTAAGAAGAATAAAATTGGCTATTTACCTCAGATTACAAATATTCAGAAAGATTTCCCGGCTACAGTATATGAAGTTGTAAAATCGGGGAGAATTAGCACTATGGGCTTTAGACCCTTTTACAATAGTAACGACAAAAAAATAGTGAGCGATGTAATGAGAAGCCTTGGAATATATGACATAAAAAACAAGAGCTTTAGAGACTTATCTGGAGGTCAGCAGAGAAGAGCTCTACTTGCAAGAACACTTTGTACTGAAAATGAGATATTATTTTTGGATGAGCCAACTGCTGGACTCGATAAAAACATTACAAATGACTTTTATGAAATAATAAGAAATAAGAGTGAATCTGGAACTAGTATATTTATGATAACTCATAATATAAAAGATGTATTGAAGTTTTCTACTCATGTGATATATGTTAGAGACTGTAATGTTACTAAGATGACTAGAGAGGAATTTGAAAATTCTGAGTTAGGAGATTTATATGCTTAATTCTTTCTTAGAGATGTTTTCTTATAGTTTCCTCATCAGGGCACTTATCGTTGGTACTGTGGTTTCTATATGTGCAGCTCTACTTGGCAGTGGTCTTGTTTTGAAGAGATTTTCAATGATAGGAGACGGTTTATCACATGTGAGCTTTGGTGCTATGGCTGTAGCGGTAGTATTTGGTGGTTCGCCGCTATATGTTGCGATACCAATTGTTATCCTATTTAGTATTTTGCTTCTTAATATAAGCGATTCAAGCAATATAAAAGGAGACGCTGCGCTTGGTCTTATATCTACTTCTTCAATGGCAGTAGGTGTCACAGTTATGGCAATTAGTACAGGAATGAATACCGATGTATGCAATTATATGTTTGGAAGTATACTCGCAATGAGAAAAGATGACCTTGTGATTAGCGTTATCCTTGGGGCTGTGATTATTATAGTCTATTTATTATTTTATAATAAACTTTTTTCTGTTACTTTTGATGAAGAGTATGCTAAGGTTTCTGGAATAAAGGTAAGATCTTATAAATTCTTATTGGCTATTCTTACGGCGATAACAATTGTACTGGGAATGAGAATGATGGGCGCTATGCTTATAAGTTCTCTTATTATATTTCCTGCCCTTAGCTCGATGAGATATTTTGGCAATTATAAGCATGTAATAATATCCTCTGTTATAATTTCAGTGATATGTTTTCTAATCGGAATCACAGTATCATACGAGTACGATTTGCCAACAGGCTCAGCTATAGTGCTTACAAATCTAGTAGTTTTTATGGTATTTTCTATACTTGGATATATTAAAAGAAAGTGAGTTTAATTGGAATTGCTTTGTCTTTTTATCTCTTCAACAATACAGCCAGCAATCTTCGGGTCTTTACTTATATAGAGTCCAGGTTCTATTAATTCAATCTCCATTAGCATAAGTTTATTATTTTCATCTCTTAGAAAATCTACTCTCATATAGAGATGTTTGACTTTTTGTCTGTTTATAATGTCTAACACAAAATTTTTTTCGTCTATTTCTAACTCAGTTTTAAAAAATTTTTGGTTTTGGAAGGTATAATCACGTGGAAGTTTTTTTACTGTATAGCAAATTTTTCCACCGATTACTACTACAGAAGTTTCGCCTCGTGTCTCTACGGTGTTTATGTATTTTTGAATTATTGGAGTTTTATTTAACCCTAGTATCTTATTTACTTTTGATTCGATCTTTTCCTCTTCATCTCTTCTTAGTTTAAATGTATTTTTACTACTTGCACTTATAGACGGTTTTATTATTACATCTTCCCAGTCTTCAGGAACATCTATGTTTTTAGAATCCTTTGATAGAATGGTAGGTACTATATTTACTCCTTCTTTTTCTAAGTTCAATAGATATTCTTTATTATGGTTTTTAAGTATCGTTTCGTAGCTATTAAATAATTTACAATGATTGCTTATTTCTTTCATTTTATATAAAAATTCGAGAGGTTTTTCATCGTATCCCCAGCAAGATCTAACTATGGCGCAGTTGTATTTCTTGTAATAAATTTTATTATTTTCCCAGGCTATTATGTCTGCTTTTATATTATTAATTTCAAAATTTTTCTTTAAAATATCGTCATCAATTGTAGTATTTTCACCGTTGTATTTTTCACTTACAAGTATTGCTACTCTCATCTCTTTTCTCCTAAAAGTAATATGAAAAGATTATATCATATTATGACGGATTGACACCTTATTACTTAACTGATAAGATGTAATTGAACTCAATATATAGGGAAATTTAGTGTAAATCTAAAGCAGTCTTACCTCTACTGTAATTCGTATAGAACGATAAGCCAGGTGCCTTTTTTGAAATTTATGACTTTTAGGTGGAAAGTCTAATATCTGCCTTGAGCAGGTATTTTTTTTGGGAGCAAGATGAACAATAAATTTATTAAGAGAAATAGATACCTAATTATAAATATTGTTGTAATAATAGCTATTGTTCTTTCTTCAATGGCATTTTTTAGTTCTGCCCAGAATTTATATCCAGACAAAACAGTTGATGAGCTTAAAAAAGAACTTGGAATAAATGACGCTGAGTATATATCAAAGCCTAGACTTGATGATGATGTTAAGACCAGTGATAATTCTGACTCAGAGAAGAAGGATAACATTACCAAACCCGAGAATGATCCGAGTATAAATGAAGAAAGTAAAAATGAAGAAAGCGCAAACGAAAATAGCGAACAAATAAAGCTAACCGAATCTGATATTTCAGGAGAACAGGCCGCAAGATTTTTTGTTACTGGAATTGACAATGGTAAAACGGTAAGTGAAAAGAATTACAGTTTTTTCATTAGGCATTTGAAGCCGGAACTTCAAGTTAAAAAAACTTCGGTAAAGGTTAATGATTCTGAGATACCTAGGTTTTCAGGTAGTGTTCTTTTAAGTGAAGGAAAGAACACAATAACCATAAGTGTTACATACGAAGATAATACCGGAAATGTATTTCATGTATCTAAGAAATTTGAAATATACTTAAATACTTCAGAAGTAGTAATAATAACATCACTTGTAGATGGATATGTGTCTAATAGCGAGGAATACTCATTTACTGCAGTGTCTGAGTTTGCAGGAAATAAAGTAGATTTAAGTGTAACATTTAACGGGAAAGACTTGGATGAAACTGACAATTACAATGTAAGTCTTCTAGAAGGAGACAATGAATTTATACTTGAAGCAAAGAATCCAATAACTTCTAATGTTAAACGAGAAAAGTACGTTGTAGGGTTCAAAGGAAGTCTAGAAGATTTATCGATTGAGACCGATCTTTCTGATCAGGAGACTAGTTCTCAAAATTTAGCATTTAGTGCCAAGGCATTTTATAAGGGTGAAGAGGCGACTCTAGAAGTTATTGTGAACGATGAAATAATCGGAGCTGAAATTTCAGATGGAAGATATGAGATAGATCTTGATATCGGAGAAAATACCGTTGTACTAAACGCAGTTCACTCCGAGTTAAATCTATCTCAGACTTACCAAGTCATCAGGACACTATCTGGCGGTGGAGGTGAGGAAGAGGAAGAAAAATCCCCTACCATTGAAACCGACCTAGAAGATGGCATTAGTATCGTTGGAAGTATAAAGACGATTGATGTAATTGCAACCGATTATCATGGAGAGAAGATTTCCGCTTCTGGAATTTCCGTAATATGCTCAGGAGAGAGTGTTACCCATATCTGGGATGATTCGACAAAGACCAGTTATAAACTTGATCTCTTTGACGGAGAAAATAATGTCTCAATAACTGCTACAGATGATGAGGGTAATTCATTCACTCGTGAATTCACAATATACGCTGATACGGAAGAAGAAAATGAAGTAATAGGAACTGCAACGGTATCCGTAGAAGCAACTACAATAGGAATGGGCTATATCATCCCGCCTACAACGGTAGAAATAAGAGAGGGTCAGAAATTTAGTTATATTTTTGATGAGCTTATGAATGATTATGGATATTCTTACTCTAATACAGGAACACTTGACAGTGCATTCTATTTAGCTAGGATACATGGACTCTATGTTTCCCCTAATATTCCAGCTGACCTAGATGAGATACTAAGGACAGAAGAACCAGACGGGTACTATCCTGATGATTATGATTCTACTAGTTTAGGGGAGTTTGATTTTTCTGCGGGCTCTGGTTGGATGTATATGATAAATGGCTCCTATCCGAATTACGGTTTTGCGGATGCATACCTAAATGATGGAGCTGAGGTTAGAATACGCTTTACACTCTGGTATGGCAAAGACATCAATGGATTTGGAGCGACTGGAAGCGGTGGATCGAACTGGGGTGACTGGTAGTGAAGAGAATAATTACGGTATTTCTCCTGACTTTGGTTCTTATAAATACCCTTTCGTTCGGAGCAGAAAGTACCGACGAATTCTTACAGGATGAGATAGAGCAAGTCATAAACTGGAAGAAGGAGAGCTACGGGCTTAATCCGACTGAGGAGTTATTTTCGTTTCCCTTTCTCGACTCCGTTTATGAGGGAGGATCGAGTTGGTTTTCGTTTTCCATAGGAAGAGTGGGAACTTCCGACAACTATAAAGCCTTTTGCATTATCAATGATAAACACATAAAAAACATGTACCGTGATGAATCACTTTCTTCTAGGAAAGCAACCGATTGGCATAGAAATATTCTAGTAAGGCTCTCACTTGGCTGTGAAGTTCGTGATATAGAAGGTATTGATTTAATAAGCGACGGGATTATAGATAGAGATGGATTTACTTCTCTTGATTCACAGGGAATAAACGGACTGATATGGGCGTTAATTTCGATTGATTCTGGAATGTTTCCAGATGATTCGAATATAAGAAAAGAGCTAATAGATGATATTATTTCACGTCAGAATCCGGATGGAGGCTTTTCGCTAAAAGAAGGTGACTCTGATATCGATTTAACGGCTATGGCTGTAACGGCATTTTCTCCATACTATGATGAGTCGGTAAGGAAAAGCATAGATAAAGCGCTTTTATTTATATCGGAGTCTCAGACAGAAAATGGAGGATTTAAGAGCTGGGGAAGTGAGAACGTAGAAAGCGCTGCTCAGGTCTTAATAGCTATAACGTCACTTGGAATTGATCCCACTGAAGATGATAGATTCATCAAAAACGGAAATACAATACTTGACTTTATGAACTTGTATAGAATGGAAGACGGAGGATATATACACTCAAAAGAAGTAGATAGTGAGAATCCATCATCGAATCCAAATGAGTCAAATTCCATTGCAAGTGAGCAGGCTTTACAGGCTTATATCTCTCTTTATCGGATGAGGAATAATCTTAGAAGATTGTATGATATAAGAGAAGAGTTTGATGATGATGAGAGAGTTTTAATCGCTGAATTAAACGGTTTAATTCGTAGTTTAGATGAAAATTCATCTGAAGAAGAAATTGGACGTTTAAGAGAAAAAATGGCTCTTATTCCAGATGAAGATAAGTCATATATAAGAGATTATGAGAAGTATTTGATTCTTACCAACGATGAGCCGATAGATTTTTATAAAGTGTATAACTCGAATGAGTTTGAAAGGATAAGTCCCGTAAATATTTTTAATAGAAAAGAAGTAGTGAGGGAGGAGGACTTCTCAAGTGATGATATAGCTAGAGTGAATGAGATACTTACTAGCATGGATTCTGGAGACTATCTTGAAGCGTCACTTCTACTCGAAAGGGCAAAAAAATCAGATGCTGAATTTGTTGACGAACTAGAAAAAAAAGTGAGTGAACTAAAAATAATAAAAGAGAAAATAGAGTCCATAAATAGCGATATACTAACAAAATTATTTCCGATTGAAGAGTTAGAGAGATCGGATATCGAAACTGTTGACGACATACTTCTAAGAATATCCGAGCTTCCAGAGGAGAGTAGATATCAAGTGAACAACATCGATGAATTGAATAAAGCAAAAGCGAGAATAAGTACCAACACAAGGGAAAGTCTTGTGCTTTATATTATTTTGGGAGTTTCTCTATTACTTGTGATTCTCTTTATATATCGGTATAGAATTAAGAAGAGAAAGAAAAATGAAATTTAGAGGTATTAGAAAAGATATACTTATTCTCTCGGTTATTGTATTACTGATAGTGTTAGCCATCAGCGGAACAAAAGTCCAGTCGGTAGAGGAGTACTATTTAACTCATATCGATGACATAACCGAGGATAGTGAGGTAGTAAGCATATCGATAAGTTGTAAGACAGTACTCTCAAATATGGATAAACTGCCAGACAGACTTAGAGATGAAAAATATGTACCCTCAGACGGAGTTATACTTGAAGAAACGCAGTTAGTACTCAGAAAGGGAGATACTGTATTTGACATACTTCAGAGGGTAACAAAACATAACAAAATTCAAATGGATTTTTTAGGGGCTGATAAGAGTGTTTACAACAGTGTATATGTTAAGTCAATAAATCATCTGTATGAATTTTCTTGTGGACCGCTTAGTGGTTGGATGTTTAGGGTAAACGGAATATTTCCGAATCATGGAGCCAGCAAGGTGACACTAAAAGATGGTGACAGAATAGAATTCCTATACACATGTGATCTTGGGGAAGATCTAGGCTATCAATTTGAAGGAGAAGATTAATATGAAAAGTTTTTCGTCGTATCATCCGGTGATACTATTTACTTTTTATATTTTTATGATTTTTATAACAATGTTCAGCAGTCATCCAGTTATAATAGGGATTTCTCTTATTATGAGTCTGTTATTCTATGCACTGGTTGGAGATAGGGAACATCTTTTAAGTGACTATCTTTTTTATCTTGTTTTCTTTCTTCTAATCGTTGTTATAAATATGCTCTTTCAGCATTATGGCGCTACACCGCTTTTCTTTTTAAATGATAAGCCTATTACACTGGAAGCTCTTTATTCTGGTATTTCCACCGCGTCAATGCTGATAGCTATCCTGTTCTGGTCTAAATCATATAGTGTGATACTCACCAGTGATAAATTTTTGTTTTTATTTTCAAATAGCATACCTAGAATAGCGCTACTTATATCTATGTCAATGAGATACATTCCCAGTATAAAAAGGGATATTCGCGTTATAAAGAGAGCTCAGATGTCAATGGGTCTACTAAGTGGTGACAGCTATACGGACAGGATAATGTCATTTGTTCGCATAGTAAAAAGTGTAATATCCAAATCGTTAGAGAATGCAGTTGAGAGAAGTGACTCCATGAGAGCGAGAGGATATTCGTCGAAAAAGAGAAGTACGTATTATAAATATACGTTTTTTAAAAGGGATAAAGTGATGATTGTTTTCATAATGTGTCTAGCGATTTCGTTTTTTGTATTTTATTTTATCAGCCCTACCGACTTTTCTTATTATCCTGAGGTACAGATGTTTGATGTAGGACTGGTACCTGTAATGCAGTTCTTACTATTTTTTATTTCTGCAATAATACCTATATTTATAGAACTGAAGGAGGAATTATATTGGAAATATTTGAAATCAAAAATTTAAGTTTTTCTTATCCTTTGATGGAAGAAAAATCGATTCACAATATAAATCTTAGAATAGAAGAGGGGGAATTTGTCTTACTCTGTGGACTCAGTGGAAGTGGAAAGACTACTTTTTTAAGGATGTTAAAAAAAGAGCTCACACCACACGGCAGTAAGAGTGGAGAAATCCTATTTAGGGGAAATAAACTAGCTGAGTTGGAAGATTCCAGTAGGATAGGATTTGTATTCCAAAATCCAGACACTCAGATAGTAACCGATAAAGTATGGCATGAGCTTGCATTTGGACTCGAGAATATGGGACTGTCAAGTGATGAAATTCAGAGAAGAATCGCTGAGATAACTCATTATTTTGGGATTAATACCATATTTGATAAAAATACTTTTGAACTCTCAGGCGGTCAGAAACAGCTTGTCAATCTAGCCGCAGTAATGGTAATGAATCCTGATGTGATAATACTTGATGAACCTACAGCTCAGTTAGATACAATAGCAAAGGCAAATCTTTTAGAAATGGTTGCTTCGATTAACAGAGACTTTGGAGTCACTGTTATTCTGTGTGAACATAATTTAGACCACGCACTCAGACTTGCCAGTAGAGTAATTATGATGCATGAATCTGAGGTGATTATTGACACCTCACCTGAAAAATTCGCAGATGAATTATATGAGATGGATAACAATCACTTTATGATAAAGGCGCTTCCTGCAACTTATCGAATTCTGAGAGAGCTTGGAATGAGTGCCGATGCTTCCGTTTCGGTAGCGAAAGCAAGGAGCTTAATGAGAGAGAATTTTAATCCTACCGTGAGAAGGATTACTGTAAAAGACGTTGAAACTAGAGACTCTATACTTCAGTGCAAGGATATATGGTTTCGATACAACAGAGATGGGGATGATGTAATAAGAAACTTAAACCTTTCTGTTTGTAAAGGGGAAGTGCTGAGCATACTAGGTGCTAATGGCTGTGGTAAGACGACACTGCTTGGCGTTCTATCTAGGACATACAGGCCTTATAGGGGAAGTGTCTATCTGGAGGGTGAAAATATAAAAAAAATGGATAACAGGAAATTATATATCAGTGGCATTAGCACACTTTCACAAAATCCTGAGCATATGTTTATTACGAGAAAGGTAATTGACGATATCAACGAAGTGGGAAAGGTATTTGATATTGGTAACTTTGAAGAGAAGAGAGATAATCTCTCAAGGGTGCTTGGCATATCGCATCTTTTTGAAAGAAACCCCTATGATTTAAGTGGTGGAGAAAAGCAGAAGCTTGCCCTTGTGAAGGTATTACTCTCAGATCCAAAGGTAATTCTGCTCGATGAACCCACAAAGGGGATCGATGATTATTCAAAGGATAACTTGACAAGGCTGATACTGGAACTAAAAAAGGAAGGCAAGACCGTAATTATAGTTACGCATGATAGTGAATTTGCGGCAAGTGTTTCAGATAGAGTTTGTATGTATTTCGATGGAAGACTAATAGGACTCTCTGATGTAAATACTTTCTTTTCAGATAATAATTACTATACCACTCCTGCAAGTATTATTTCCAGAGGGGTATTAGATAATGCAGTGAAAGACAGTGAGGTAATTGATATGTGCTTGGATAGATACTATGAAAAAAGCCATTAGATTTTTACTTGTTTTTGTTCTGATTCCGGTACTTGTTGTCCTTTCCTATGTAACGTATAAGAATAAGAACTATATGCTCATATCGTTTTTGATAGCGTCCATTAGTGTTGCGGTTATGTTACTGAAATACAACAATAGGGATGACATCAGAGGAGCTGTGATAATATCCGTACTTATCGCTTTCTCTGTTGGAGGAAGATTTATATTTGGAATGCTTCCTGGATTTAAACCTGTCACAGCAATAACGATGATAGCTGGGATATATCTTGGAAGTGAAGCGGGATTCCTAACGGGTTCTCTTTCTGCCCTGATTTCGAATTTTTATTTTGGTCAGGGGCCTTGGACTCCTTTTCAGATGTTTGCATGGGGTATTATAGGCTACATTGTTGGGAGTAGAAGGATGTCTACTATTTTAAAGAAAAATAGATTATTTGTGGTTATAGTATCAATCTTGTCCGGAGTGGTGTACTCACTTATTATGGACATATGGACGACACTTTCGGTGATAAAAGGTTTTAGTTTAGACCTTTATTTTACAAAGATAATAACATCACTTCCATTTATGGCGGTATACGCATTGTCAAATGTAGTTTTTATGTTGTTTTTGCAAAAGCCAATTGGACAGCAGATAGAGAGAATAAAGATAAAATACGGAATTATGGAGGAACTTTAAGATGAACGAAGTATCGAAGAAGGTAATCAATGAAATAAAAAAAGCGATTGTGGGAAAGGATGATGTCATAAGAAAAATATGGATGGCTATTATTGCAGATGGTCATATACTCCTAGAGGACATTCCAGGAGTAGGAAAGACGACAATGGCTCTTTCCTTCAGAAATGTTTTAGACTTAAGCTATAACCGAGTTCAGTTCACGCCAGACATTGTAGCATCTGACATAATCGGTTTTAGTATGTATGACGTGGCGAGCTCAGAGTTTATCTTCAAACCAGGAGCGGTAATGTGTAATATCTTCTTGGCAGATGAAATCAATAGAGGTTCTAGTAGGACGCAGTCTGCTCTTCTTGAAGTAATGGAAGAAAAGCAGATAAGTATTGATTCAAAAAAATACCTGCTTCCTGATCCTTTTGTCGTAATAGCAACGCAGAATCCTTTTGGTTCATTTGGAACCCAGAGACTTCCTCAGTCTCAGCTAGACCGGTTTATGGTTCAGTTAAGTATGGGTTATCCAGATAGTAATTCACAGGTAAAAATACTTAAAGACAGATTAAATGAAAAACCGCTTGAGACAATAAATAAGGTTTTGGATGCAGATTCCCTTAAGAGAATAAAAGAAGAAGTAAAGAAGATAAGAGTGGTAGACGAGGTACTAGTTTATATCGCTACACTCTGTGAAGCGACAAGAGAACACCCTGATGTATCCGTTGGGATAAGCCCTAGAGGTGTACTTCATACATTAAACATGGCAAGGGCGAACGCATATGTGAGTGGAAGAGACTATGTTATTCCAGAAGATGTGGCTGAAGTTTTCATCGACACAAATATGCACAGAATCATACTTGACTATAAGAGAAATTTATCGAAAGAAGCACATGTTGAAATACTGGCTTCAATACTTGAGGAAACAAAGACACCAGATGAAGAAAAATAGATTTTTTATTGTTGTAATTTTACTGTTTTTAAGCTTACTGCTTTTCATAACCTCCAACAAATATGTAGCATTTATCATGATAAGTTTTGCTATATATCTTTTGCTTGCTATCATCAGTGTAAGGTTTTCGTCGGTTGATGTTGAGACAGAGACATATGATGAGGCAAAAAAAAATGAAAAGTTTCCTCTTTCCTTACGAATTAAAAAGGTAGGACTTATTCCGGTAGTAAATGTAAAAATTTATGTTACATACAGCAATCACTTCTATAATGAGGAATTCATCTTGAATTTTGATAAATTTAGTGGTGGAAGAGGAGTTAAATCGTTATCCTTTGACAAATCAGGAACTTATAATTTCAGTATAAAAAGCGTTCGGATTTTTGATTTACTCGGAATTTTCAGTAAGAACATAAGAGTGAAATCCGATGGGGAAATAATCATTAAACCCGACATAAGAACTGATTATCATAATCCTTTTATAGGTAGAAACCGGTCTCTTCAGGATTTCTCTCTTTTTAGCAGATATGATGAGAGCGGAGATATGGCGGGAGTTAAGGACTATGTAATAGGGGATAATGTAAAGCTGATACACTGGAAACTGACCGGGAAATTAAACAAGCCGGTATTAAAAGAATATCTCGTAAATGACGGCAGAAAAATACTTCTTATAGTTGACTCTAGGGTTTCAAATGAGAAATTTGACGATTTAATAGACGAGTTTTTCTCTTTTAGCAGTTCCCTTCTGGAATACGAATACTTTCACCATCTAGCATGGCTAGATGCAGACACTCCTGAGATAAGCGAGGTGTCATCTGGATATAAATTGTCAGCAGCAATAAAGGAGTTCATGAAGGCTTCTTCCAGTGATAAAAATGCACTTGAGTATTTTTTGTCCTTAGATATAATTGGCGATTTTTCTACCGTTGTTTACTTCACTGATTTGGAGGACGGGGGAAAATATCACTTTGATGGAGAACAGATAATAACCGTAAATTCAGACGGTCTTTTAACGGGAGATATCGATGGATAGAGGTAGTAGAATAATATCAATCATAGAGAAAATGATCATATTTTTGGTTTTAGTACTCTTACTTTTCTACATAGGAAAGATAAACATCTTTCTGACTATAATGGTAGGTGCTTTGCTATTTGCAGGCTCGTACTTTAAGTTTAAATATTATCATTTCCTTTTAGTTTTTGCGATGGTGATAGTTTCCGCTTTCTTTTACCGAGAAATTCTAAATGGACTGATATTATTTATCAATCATTTTAGACAGATTATAATGGATAACTTTTCATTAAAACTGCTCCCGTTTCAGCTTATAGACTTAGTAGATGAATCTACAAGCATCAATATTTTTAGTTGTGTAGTATCTTTCCTTTTATATCTCCAGGTAATGTCGTTAGCTGAGAGAAATCCAGGTTTTTTATTATTTGAAATTTATACTCTATTTGCATTTTCGGTTTTAATTGGAGTAGGACTACACTATCTATCTGTTTTATCACTTGTGCTTGTGACTTTTATCGTGCTTAACTCTCCAGATTATAAAAAGTTTTTTTATACCATCTTAATGGTAGGACTGATAGGAACTATTGGATTTTTTATGGGAGAACATTTTTCGCGCGAAGGTGCTTTTAAGCCTACACTGCCTATTTCAAATAGCATTACAAGCTCTTTCGATAATTACAGATATTCGGTAGTTGTTGTACCAGGAGATTTGAATGCTAAAGTGATAAAAGAGGAAGAGGTAGAATTTGAAATTACAATGTCAAAACCGGAATCGGTATATCTTAGAAGTTTTATTGGAAAACAGTATCATTCAAATGGCTTGTGGGAATATGAAAAAAAAGAGAGTAAGGGTAAGTCCGTAGAGGTTCTCTCTGCCCTTGAACGGGAAGGATTTGATCCCAATAGGCAGCTCTACATGTTAGGTAAGCTTCTTTCTCTTCCTGAAGTGGACTCAGAGATAGATGTAGCGATCAGAAATATATCGGCAAATAGGAAGTATTACTTACTTCCATATGAGCTCATATCCTACCCAGATAATAAGAATCAGATAAATAATCTTCCGACTTCATTTTACGGAGCTAAGGGCTATAAATATAAGATGAGTTCTGAACTCATAAGCAATTATCCAAAATTCGCATCAACCTTATATGATAAGAAAAATGATTCATTGATTACAAATTACTTAAATAGTGAAGAACTATATAGATCCTATATAGATGAGTATTACCTCGATGTTCCAGAGGAAGATGAGAGGATAATAAAAATATATCTGGGTGAAAAACGAGACGGGGAAGTGGAGCATAGATATGAAAAGACAAAAGAAGAAATAGAAGAATTTTTAACGGAAAATCTTGAGTATGAAGATGCAGTTGAAATAGAAAAAAAAGATAATCTAACAAGGTATCTGTTAGAAAAAAATGCTAAGGCTGATGATAGGCACTATGCGAGTCTTGCAACACTTATCTTCAGATATGCTGGCATTCCTGCTAGATATGTAGAGGGTTATATAATAACTCCAGAGGATATTCAGTCTTTAAATGATTATGAATCTCTAAAGGTGACGGGCAAGTCTAAACACGCTTGGTGCGAAATTTATGTGGATTTGATTGGCTGGATACCACTTGAATTTTCTCCTTCTCATAAAAACCGAATGACACCTATCGATATGTCCTATTATCCTACGGATTCGGAAGTTTTAAATAAGGAAAAGGTCTTTGAGAAGCTTGATAATGATGAACTGGAAAAGGAAAATGAATACTTGAAGGATGATAGCACGCAGGAAGAAAACACTTATGACACCAGACTTCTCTTATACATACTAATTGGCGCTCTGCTATTGATTGTTGTTTTAATAATTGGTATCTATGAGATACTTTACCGAAGAAAAAGGAATAGGAGGGTATTGGATATCTTGAAAAATGATAGGAAGTCTCATCATATGATTATATCCGATATACAAAATGAGCTTGTTTTATTAGAGGGGAAAAGGAGGAAATACTTCTCTAGTTACTGTGAGAATGATTTATTAGAGGAAGAAATATCGAATCTTTTAGGTGAGAGTCTCAGTCTGTACCAGGATTCATATTATGGTGGAAAAACTCTATCAGAAGAAGAGTTTAACTTACTAATAGGAATAAGAAATAAACTTGCTGGAAAGTGTAAAAAGAAACTGAAGTTTTTGAGTAGAATAAATCATAGATATCTTGTCAGTTCTATCGATTTATAAAACGGGAGGTAGAAATGAAGAATTATAGAAAGATTTTGTCGTACGTTCTGATAGTGACTTTTATATTTTCTTTTGTGATGTTTGATGCTTCTTTTGCTGAAAATCTAGATGTGAACAGCAAAGCGGAAGCTTATTCGGCATTACAAAGTGAATATAAATCCTACGAATTTAAAAACTATTCCTATGAGAACTGGGAAACCATAAAATCGGAATATGTGTCGGGTAAACTGAAAATCTATCAGGCCGGAAATGCGGAAGAGATAAATGATGAACTAAACGCTGCAGTCTCCGCTATGCAAGCAGTAGAGGAAAAGACGGAGTACATTCCGATTGAAGGATGGTCAGAGGGAGATATTTTCAACGCTGGAAATGAAGTTGGAAGAGTGAATATAAAAATTAGAAATAACACGTGTAGTGAGGTATATGATGAAAATGACAATCTAGTTCCCATTGACCCTTCTCTTGAGGGAGTAATATTGAGTGAGGATAATTATCCAATAGGTGAAAACGATAGCATGATGACTGTCATTTTGAGATTGTTATATGATAACGCTTATACTTGGAATAGTGATAGTGATGATAATAATGATTTTACAATTAATTATTTGGCTTGGATAAAGGATCCTGCAGGAAATGTACTTGGAGAATTCAGTGGCGGAAGTCATTCGGGTTGGATGGGAAGTCTAAATGATTTTTTTACAAATGAAGGTTTTGCTCAGTTTACGGTCGCAAATGATAAGCTCGCTCATGGAGATATTATAGACGTTCAGTACACACTTAGTCTTGGTGATGATCTGGGTGGTTCTTGGGGGAATTATGATACTAGAATAAGCTCTCTCAATATAGAAGGATTGACTCCTGAGTTTAATCATGATGTCCAGGAATATAATCTTAATTTAGACAGTGACATTGTAGAACTAGAAGTAAATCCTACTGCTGAAAATAAAAACTTTTTGATTAAGTCATTTTTAAATGAAAAAGTGACAACTGATGTGGAAGGTGATTCGTTTTATGAGAGAACGGAAAAAATACCTGTAGTAGCTGGTGATGTGATATGGGTTGGATGTGGAGAATACGATTGGCCATCTATGAATAATCAAGGGGACGAAGCGGGGGATTACTCCGGAACTTGGTATAAATTAAATATTGTAAAAGAAAACATTCCTCTGGTATTAGATGAGTTTAAGATTAAAATTTTAGGAAATGTGGAAGAACTCGAAAAAGTAGCGGAACAGACAATCGAGAAATATGACTTTGAATACATTACTTATTTTAAAGCTACGAGTCCTGATGGAAATGTACATGTCAAATATAGTGATGATTTAGGTGAAGAAAAGGATGTTGAACTTGGTAGCGACTTTAAGAAGATAAAGGCATCAAAGTATAAAACTCAAAACTTTGAATTTGGTATGGAATCTACCGATAAGTACAATGTGATAGTAGAAAAAAAGCCGACATTAAGTAAGCTCAGAATAGAAAATGATGGCTCTTATGTTCCTCTAGACACATCTTTTAATCCAAAGAAAAACGTCTATGCAATAGAGGTTTTAGATACCGTTGATGAGTTAAATCTATCCTTGAGTTCTTTCCTTAACAGTGAGGAGTCCAATTTGGCTCAGCAGGTAATAAAAGTAAATGGCAATACTATAAGTGATTTTGAACATTCTGTAGATATATCTTCTACTGATCAAATAGTAATAGATGTAAAAAATAATGTGACGTCAAAGGAGAACACCTATACTGTAAATATAAATAAACTTGCTCCGGTAGAGGTTGATTTTTCGATAACTCCAAGTAATTCTAGCGTTGTAATGAAAGATGAGGACGGAAATATAATTGAAAACAGTGATGAAAGCACGGATGATATCTATAAATATATGCTTTCAAGTGGAAAAACTTATACATATCATGTTTCATCAAAGGGTTATTTATCGCAGACTCAGAGTTTCACAGCTGAAAATACAACTATAAATGTTAATTTAGTTCCTGCACCTTCTAGTAATATTGAAAATCTGCCTTCTTATTGGCCTCAGTTTAGAAAGGAATCTGACAACAATGCGGTTGTAGATACCTATACTCCTATTACGGAGTCCAAACTCAAATGGGCGACTAAAGTAGGAACGGACTGGACTAACGCTGTATCTCCTCCGATTATAGTAGATGGATACATATTTGTGGCAAAGGGAGCAAATCTTGTAAAAATGAATAAAGATACCGGAGAGATTATAAAAGAAGTTCCAGCAGTGGCTTCGGGAGGATATACTGCTCACCTTACATATGGAGATGGAATGATATTCTTCCCCGCAGGAAATGGTAGAGTTCAAGCGTTTAATGCAAAAACAATGGATTCACTATGGGTGAGTGAAACCCTAAATCAAGAACAGACGTTAACTCCTTTATATTATGATGATGGTTTTTTGTATACTGGAACTTGGAGAAAGAAAAATGAGCATACAAAGGGTCATTTCTTTGGGATAGATGTAACAGATGAAGATCCTACCTCAACTAATGAGATAAAGGGACATTCCTGGACGGACTTCCAAAAAGGAGGTTTTTATTGGTCAGGTGGAATTTCTTTAGGAGATTATATGATTTATGGCTCTGATTCCGGAATAATAAAAGCTGTAGATCAGTTTAACGGAAAAGAGTCAGATAGTTTTGAAGTTGATGGTAAGGTTAGAAGTACAATAGCAGCTTCTGGTAATTCACTTTATTTTACAACCAAGGAAGAAGGTTATGTATACAAGGTGAATTTCAATCCTACTAGTGGTAAGTTTGATAAGAATTCTATAATAAAGGTTAAGCCTGACAATATGATAGACTCAACTTCTACACCAGCTATATATAATGGAAGAGTTTACATTGGAGTGGGTAAGACAGGAGAGTTTAATAAAGGGGCTTTTGTCGTATTAGATGCTGATACTTTAGAGGTAGCTTATTCACACTATCAGACGAAAGGATATCCTCAGTCTTCGGCGCTTCTTACAAATGCCTATCCCGAATACACATATGCGTACTTCACATATAATTATATACCTGGAGGCATTATTGTGATGAAAGATAAGCCTGGGCAGACTGCTGTGAATTTGAAGGATTTATTTATCCCGAACGGGAGTCAGTCACAGTACTGTATAGCCAGTGCTATCTGTGATGAGGACGGGGTTATTTATTATAAAAATGATTCCGGATATATCTTTGCGGTAGACAGACCTACAATAACAGAAGTAGAGGAATTTGAAGACATAGAAGTAAAGATGGGTACTCCTCAAGAAGAAGTTATTCTACCGGAAACAATAAAAATGAGCACCGATATCGGTACAGAAATAGAAGCTAGTGTAGAATGGCAAGGATCTTTTGATACATCGCAGTCAGGAGAATATGTGCTTACAGCGGATTATTCACTTCCTGAAGGTTATAAGGGGAATAAACCGCTTATTAAGATAACGATAAAAGTTTTGAGTCATCCTGTTGTGAGAGTTTCTGGTCCTGATAGGTTTTCTACTGCAGTAGAGGCGTCGAAGTTTTCTTTTGATACTTCTGAGAGCGTAATACTCGTCAATGGATATAATTTCCCTGATGCCCTTTCTTCAAATGGTCTTGCAGCAGAGATAAGTTCACCGGTTCTACTTGTAAGAAAAAATTCGATTCCTCAGGCTACTTACGATGAGATCAAAAGACTCAAAGCAAATAAAGTATACATCGTTGGAGGAAAAGGAGTTGTTTCTGAAACGATAGCGAATATATTAATAGATAATGGTTTTGAAGTGGAACGACTTTCAGGTAAGGATAGATATGCAACGTCTGTAGAAGTTGCTAAAAAAATAGAGAAGATTAGAGGAAAAGCTACAAAACTAATGATTGCAACAGGACGCTCCTATCCAGATGCTGTGTGCTCTAGTCCTCTTGCTATTGAAAATGAAGCACCACTTATTCTAGTTTCAAAGAATACTATCCCGATGAGCGTTAAAAACTATTTAGAATCACATAGTGAGTTTGACAATGTATTTATTGCAGGAGGAAAGGGAGTGGTAAGTAAAGATGTAGAGAATAAATTGAAATCGTATTCAAAATCTATTACCAGATATGGAGGAAAGAATAGATATCTGACTTCTAAGTTATTAGCAGAGGCACTTACCACAACACCTAAGAGCATAGTTTTAACAACAGGAAATGGATACATAGACGCACTTGTTTCAGGAAATATTATAATTAATAAAGATTATTTTGGACCTATTTTATTTACTAGAAAGAACTCAATTCCTAGTTCAATACAAGAGTATATAATGAGTAAGAAAAAAATAATAGATATCGGAATAATCACTGGAGGAACAGGGGTGGTTAGTGAAGATGTTAAAAATATTTTTAAGTCAATCCTTGAGTAAAAATAGGGAGTTAATGGTATAAAAATTATAGGATACATTGGCTATATGTTAAAGGTCGATGTATCTTTTTTTGTACATTTAGTGATGAATAAAAATCATGTTAAAAAATATCTAATAAAGTGTAAAAATTTTAAAAATTTAGCTAAATTACTAAATTGACTTTATAAATCTAATGTTATAAACTTTAATTGATAAAGGTGCTCATAAACTATGAGATAATAGGGAATATGGTGTAAATCCATAGCAGCCCCCGCTACTGTAAATGATGACGAAGTCCATTAAACACTGAATTCTTTGGGAAGTTGGACGTAGGATGATTCTAAGCCAGGAGACCTGCCTTTTAAGTAATATATTCTGCGGGGTGAAGTAGAAAAATCTAATTAATTCGTTCAAGAAGTATTCTATTTTTTACTCCCTATTTGGGGGTTTTTCTTATTTCACCACTAAAAAAAGGAGGAAAAATGAAAAATTTTAAGAAGATTTTGTCTTTCGTGTTGATTTTTGCGCTTTCGTTTTCGTTTGTGAATTTCGATACATCTTTTGCTGCTGATGGAAATCATGTAGGCTTTATTAAAGATGATTATTCTGGAGAAGAAATTTCAGAAGAAAGCTATACAGCACTAGAGACAATGACGGTAGGAGACACGAATAATGTCGAAGCTGCTGTAGTAGCTTCGTATGGTTATGAGGTTACTGAAGACGATGGTTGGGGAGATGAATCACCTGTATATTATGGCTTTGAAGGTGCTAGTTCTGATCCTTCTATTGTAGAGGTTAGTAAGTCATCTTTAAAGAAATTCACTTTTACTGCTAAGGGAGAGGGCACAGCTACAATAACCATATTATCAACAGATGCTGAAGCTAATGCAACACCTAAGGAATTTGATGTTACCGTTAGTGCAGCTAGTGGACCGGTACCAAGTAGAGTTGAAATTACAAATCCTGAACCTCATGAAATGGAGACCAATTCTACTTATCAAATTACTGCTAAGATATATGATCAAGATGAAAATGAAATGACTGATGTTGAACTTGAGTATGTGCCAAACAGCGAGTATTTTGCGACAGTTGATGAAAATGGACTTGTTACATCAAAGGATTCTGAAGCTACTTTAAATGTAGAGGTAAAAGTTAAAGATACTGAGATTAAAGACACTATATCTATACAAATAAAGAAACCGGAAGATCCACCAGTTGAGTCGAATTTTATATTTGATGCATCTACTGGAACTATAAATGGTTATGTTGATAAAGAAGGTCCAGTGGATCTTGTTATACCAGAAGAAATTGATGGTGTTGCTGTAAAGGCTATAGGAGATAATGCATTTAAATATTCAAGTTTCTCTCCGAATATAAATACACCACTTGAGTCAGTTGAACTTCCTGAGGGAATTGAGACAATAGGCAAGAGTGCTTTTCAAGGTAACAATATTAAAAGTGTAGTTTTGCCTTCAACTGTTACATCTCTTGATAATAGATCTTTTTCATTTAACAGTGAACTTACTTCTTTTGATTTTAATGGGGTTACTATAACTGAGATTCCAAAAGAATTGTTCTATAAGTGTGATAAATTAGCTGATGTAGAAATCCCTTCAACAGTTACAAAAATTGGTGAAAGAGGATTTGCTGATACTATTTTATCAGATGTAACTATCCCTGATGCTGTTACAGATATAGGATCTGGATCATTCCAGTTAAATCTAATTGAAGAGATTACACTACCTGCTTCTATTGCTAAATTCAATGAAAAGGATAATGGGAAGCAAGGCGGTGGAGTATTCTTCAGAAACTTTAATTCAGAAGATAAAGAAAAAGAAAATCTAAGACTTACAAAGGTTTTCAGTGACTCAGATGTTGTTACAAATATGGGAGCTAGAGGAATTGTAAACCCAGCAAGTGTTACTCTTAAATTCCAAGATACAGAAGGTACTGAGATAAAAGAGTCAAGGACATTTGTGGGTTACGAGTATAAAAAATTGGTAGAAGAGCCACATCCTACATTCCCTTCTCTTACAGTAACAACCGTTGGTGATGGGGATGGACATGAAATAACTGACTATATGGCTCCTAGCACTAATTACAAACTCTATACTAAATTCTTTGAGGAAATATCTTCAAACTATTTTGTAAAAGGTCAAGAGAAGACTTTTGAAGCTGATGATATTCCAGGATATGAGAAACCTGATTCACAGACTGTAAATCTAGAAGTAGGAGAAAATGAAATAGTATTTACATACGCAGATTCTTCTAAATTCGATTTAACGTTAAATGGCGAAGGATTAACTTCAGAACCTAGTGATCCTCAAATTGGTTCAGGTGCTGAGGTGGTAGTTACAGTTACTGAACCAGCTGATAAAATTGTAGATACATTTACAGTAAATGGAGAAGATAAAAAACAAGATTTGGTTAAAAATGGCGATGTGTATAACTATACATTTGTAATTGAGACTAATACAACTATTGAAGTTACTTATAAGGATGTTGAAGATGTAATTTTAATAAATGAACTGGAAAATGTTGAAGTTAAAGGTACAACTAAAGAATTAGATAGCTCATGGGCATTAAGAGCAGAAGTAGTTGATAAAGATTTCTTAGGTTATGTTAGTGAAACGTACAATATTGAACTTTTGGAAGGCGAAGTAGCTGTACAACCAAAAGGAACTGTACAAGTCAGCATTAAAATTCCGACTAAATTCTCCTCTTCTGAATATGATAAATTAAAAGTATACTTTAATGAATCGGAAGATAATTTAGTAGAAGTAGATTCTAATATAAATCTAGAACTTGGAAATATTGAATTTGAAACTGATCATTTGTCAAACTGGGCTATTGCAAGAGCTGGTGTAAACAATAAAGATGAAGCTTATCAAGTACTTCAAGATAAGTATAAGTCATATGATTCTAAAGATTATACTCCAGAAGAATGGAATAATTTAAAAGATGCATATGTTGCTGGTAAGCAAGCTATATATAATGCAGAAAATCTTCCAGAGATTGAAGCTGCACTTGAAGAAGCGATTGCCGCAATGGAAGCTGTTCCAGTTGCAGGTGTTGCAAATGCAATTGATGGTTGGGGATCGGATAGCTTATTTGATGCCGGTAATCAAGTAGGTACTGTAAATGTACATATCGAAAATGTTAAATATGACGGAGCTCCTGAGTCACTCAAAGGAGAGCTTGTACATAAAGAGAACTATCCAATAGGTGAAAATGATACTGTTATGACAGTCATTCTAAGAGCACTTAGTGATGAAGGATTTACATGGAATAACAACACTAATGATTTCAGTATTAATTTTATATCTTCCATATCAAAAGGAAACGATACACTTTCTGGTGGCGAATCAGGTATGATGTCAGGTTGGATGGGAACTCTAAATGATTGGTTCACAAATGAAGGATTTGATGCTTTTTCAGTAGAAAATGGGAAATTATCTGGTGGAGATGTTATAAATGTTTTCTATAGTTTGAATGGCGGAGCCGACTATGGCGGAACTTGGGAAAACAAGAATACAAAACTTAAAGAGCTAAATGTTTTATCAGGAGAAGTGCTTTCGCCTGAATTTGACAGTGATACTTTTGAATACACTATTTCTATTGACTCTGATATAGCAGAACTTAATTTAAACCCAGTTGCTGAAAATAAAAACTTTTTGGTTAAAACTTTCTTGAATGAAAAAGTTACTACAAATGACGAGGGGCCATCTTTCTATAAGAGAGGAGAAGTTATACCTGTAGTTGCTGGTGATGTAGTTTGGGTTGGTTGTGGAGAATATGAGTGGCCTTCCATGAATTCCTTTGGAACAGAGCCAGGAGATTATTCTGGTACTTGGTACAAAATTAATATTGTTGCAAAACCTAAAAATAATGGAATTTATGCTTATTTACCTGCACCTGGACAATTTGTAAATAAAGGTGTTAATACAGGTGGTATTCCATCTGCTTACCTAAGTGATTTGAGTGGAACTAAGGACTTTATAAATAATTCTCCTACAATGTCGACTCTAGGAGCATTTGGAGGATATTTGGTACTTGACTTCGGTCAACCTGAAAAAGATGAAGTCGGAAATATTGTAGGTGGAATATTTAACGATCCTACAAATGCAAACGGAATGGATTTCATCGTTTACGGTAACGCTTTTGCAGGATGGGGAGAACCAGGAGGAATTCAAGTTTCTGAAAATGGTGAAACTTGGTATGATTTAGCAGGAAGTGCTTACTATGGTGGCTACTCGACAACGGATGCTAAACTTAAATATACAAATCCTGCTCCTGCAGACGATGAACTTGCATTTGGAGAAATTGGAACAAGTGGAAATGATGTTCCATTTACAGGAACTGTAAGTGGGGCAGTTAAGTTTAATAATTATCATCAACACAGTTATTTCCCACTTTACAATAATTACTTTGTTGAACACTTAGTTGGAATAGGTGCACTTGATAAGAGTAGTGTATTACCATTTGCAACCTATAATAAAGATGTTGTAAATGGATCAACTCTAGAGCTATCAGGAGTATTAATAAATAACTTTGATGGTCAAGATGTAGATAGGTATAGATTTGGCTATTTTGATTTCCACTCTAATGGAAATGGAGATAAGTCAAATGCAGTAAACCCTTATATAGCTACAAAACAATCTCAAGGTGGTGACCCTATGGATTTATCATGGGCAGTTGATAGCGAAGGAAATCCTGTTCAACTTGATTCAGCGAGATATGTAAGACTATATACAGCAGTTTCTAAAGATGCTCCTCCATTTGGCGAGGTTTCAGCTGAGGTGAGCGGAGTTTATAATACAGCAAACGATGGTTCAGGAGAAGAGGCGGTTGCTCCTACAGTAGAGATAGTTGAGGGTGATGTTACTACACCTGTTTCGATAGAAAGAATGACAACTGTAGAGCATAATCTTACAGACATGAGTGCAGAAACTGTTCAAGTTAAAGTTACAACAGATGCTGAAAATATATTTGTAAATGGAACTAAAATTGAGTCAGGAGCTACTGTGGAAGTACCGGCAACGGGTAAGTTTAGAGTTATAACTCAGAGTTCAGATGGACCTGCTTTTATAGGTGTTGTTGATTTGGTAACACCAGAAGTATCAATAGTAGGTGCTGAAGAAATAGAAGATATAACAGTAGAGTACGAAACTGAGTTAACAGAGGTAGGATTACCTGAAAAAATAAAACTCAATGCAGATGATGAATCGCAAGTTGAAGTAGATGTTACATGGGAAGGAGAATATGATCCTACTATTTCTGGAACATACACATTAACTGCAAATTATGAAATGCCAGAAGGATATGGTGGAGAAAAACCAGTGGTTACTGTCAATGTAATTGTGAAAAAAGCATTCATAAGAATATCTGGAAAAGATAGATTCGAAACAGCAGTAAATACTTCTAAGATGGCATTTGAATCTTCAAAAGATGTAATTATTGTGAATGGATACAATTATCCTGATGGACTTTCAGCCGGAGTACTTGCATCTGAAATTCATGCTCCTATTCTTATAACTGGTAAATATAGTTTACCTGAAGTTATATCTGAAGAAATAACAAGACTAGGGGTTGAAAATGTTTATATTGTAGGTGGTAAAGGAGTTGTAACTGAAAGAGTTAAAGATTCCATAGCTTCAATTTCTGGAGTTGAAAATATTACCAGAATTTCTGGTAAGGACAGATATGAAACATCTGTTGAAGTTGCTAAAACAATCGAAAAAATAAGAGAAAAGGCTGGTAAAAAGGTTAATAATATAGTTGTAGCATATGGTCATGGATATGCTGATTCAGTTTCTTCAACTCCTCTAGCAGTTGAAAAAGGAGCTCCTATAATATTGGTTCGTAAAAATAGCTTACCTAACAGCGTTAGCGAATATCTTTCTTCACACTCTGATTTCAATGAAATAGTGATATCAGGAGGAAGTGGTGTTGTGAGTACTGATGTTGAGAATTTACTGAGCCAGCACTCAAATAAAGTAACAAGATATGGTGGTGTAAATAGATATGATACCGCTAGAAAATTAGCTAGTGCGCTTACAGGTGAATATAAAAATGTTATAGTAGCTAAAGGTTATGGTTTCATAGATGCACTTACAGCTATAAATATAATTGCAGATAGTAGATATGGAGGACCTGTTCTACTTACTACGACAAATTCACTTTCTGTTGAAACAAGAGAATATTTAGAATCTAATAAAGACTCTATACACAGAAGTATAATTGTAGGCGGTACAGGAGTTGTAAGCGAAGCTGTTCACACTGCAATAAAGATGATACTCAAGTAAATCTAAGTTAAAGCTGCTTCTTAGGAAGCAGCTTTTTTTGTGATATAATCTTTTCGAGGTGAATTATGAAAAAACGGATATATGTAGTTAATGCTTTTGCCGATTCTATTTTTAGCGGGAATACTGCTGGGGTAGTTATACTTGATGAATTTCTTGATGAAAAGACAATGAGGAGTATAGCAGCTGAGCTTAGATATTCAGAAACAGCATTTGTTAAAAAATTAGATAAAAAAAGATTTAAAACTAGATATTTTACACCGAATGAAGAAGTTGATATGTGTGGACATGCTACACTTGCAGTTTTTTTCGCACTGAAAGACTTTGGAACGATTGACAAAGGTGAGTACATAAATATTACTAAATCGGGAGAGTTGAGTGTAGTTATTTCAGAAGATGAGGTATTTGCTGAACTTCCAGAAGCGAGAACAGTAAGAGAGTTAAGCATGCAAGAAATAAAAGAGCTCAGCGATATTATGAGAATTAGCTCAGATGACATTTTGTCGAAACCGCGAATAATTAGTTCAGGACTTGATGATATACAACTTTTAGTTAGTTCTAAGGATGTTCTTCTTTCAATAGACAATGATAATGATAGGCTTTCAGATTTTTCAAAGAAACTGGGAGTTGTAGGTTTACATGCTTTTTGTATTGAAGGTAAAGAAGTAAATGCTAGAAATTTTGCACCTCTATATGCAATAGATGAAGAGCCTGCTACTGGAACTTCTAATGGAGGTCTCTTCCACTACATGGTAGAATATTTAGAGTATAAAAAGGATAGAGTTTCTGTTTTTCAAGGTGAGAGTATGAACAGAAGGTCAAAGATTGTTGTACTCAAGAAAGATTCTAAAACTTATGTTGGAGGAAGTGTTAAGCTTTTGGCTAGGGGAGAACTATCTTCTGAAATACAATAAATACTTTGTGAATTAAAGGGAATTATGAAAAATGTAAATCTTATAAGTGGTAGCATTCTAAAGGGTCTTATTAAACTTGCAATGCCCATAGTAGCTACTTCTTTTATGCAGATGTCTTACAATTTAATAGATATTTTCTGGGTAGGTAGATTAGGAAGTGTGGCTGTAGCAGCAGTTGGTACAGGCGGCTTTTTTACTTGGCTGGCATTCTCTCCTATACTTCTTTACAGTGTGGGAACTCAGGTAGGTGTTGCACAGTCATATGGTAAAAAGGATTTTGATTTAATGAAAAAGTACGTTCAATCATCATTTCAGCTAGCCCTCTTTCTCGGCAGTTTATACTCGCTTATACTTGTATTTTTTCATACAAATTTGGTATCCTTTTTCAAGTTTAAATCAGCTGAGTTAATACAAATGACAAATAGCTATATTGAAGTAATAGGTTTTGGCATAATATTTTTATTTATTATAGAGTCATATTATTCAATTTTTAATGGCTATGGTAATAGCAAGCTCACGTTTTTGGCTCTTGGAATTGGCTCGCTCAGCAATATAATACTTGATCCTATATTTATAAGCGTTTTGGGTTTTGGTGTTAGAGGTGCTGCCATTGCTACGATACTTGCTCAGTTTATAGCACTTTTGATATTCGTTTTTTCAATGAAAAAGAATAGAGAACTATTTGAAGGTATCAATGTATTTGAAAAAACAGATAAACCGATTATAAAAGACATGTTGAAGGTTGGTATCTATGCGAGTCTACAGAGTTTTATGTTTACAGCGATAGCTATGGTTATATCAAGGATAGTTGCTGCATTTGGACCGATTGCAGTTGCCGTTCAGAGAATTGGAGTTCAGATAGAAAGTGTGACTTGGAGAACAGCTAATGGTTTTAATACAGCGACAAGTACTTTTGTGGCGCAAAATTATGGAGCAGGTAAAAACGAAAGAATTAAAAGTGGATATAAAAAATCTATTTTAATAGCTTCAATAATAGGAATGTTAACTGGAACAGTATTCATATTTTTTGGAAGAGAAATATATAGTGTTTTTATAAGAGAAAAGGAAACGATTGTTTTAGGCGGAGAGTATGCTAGAATACTTGGATTTTCACAGGTGTTTATGTCGATAGAGATTGTAAGTGCCGGTGCGTTCAATGGACTTAAGCTTACAAAGATACCTTCAGTAGTAAGTGTTGTTTTTAATCTACTCAGGATACCAGGAGCGCTTATTTTATCCGCTGCTAGTATAATGGGACTTAGCGGAATATGGTGGAGTATAAGTGTATCTAGTATATTTAAAGGTTTGGTCCTCAGTCTGATGTTTGTATACTATATGAAAAAAAGTAATCTATTGAATTCGTGAATAGATTACTTTTAGCGCTACGTGTCGATTCTATAGCTATTAACTATTTTTTTAATGTAGATTATCAATTTATCTAAGAAATCTTTGTCGTTATACTCCAGTAAATTTTCTTTTGCTCTGACAAGACCTCCTTGATACATAAGCATTATCATGTAGTTAATGTCGTCTAGATCTTCATATCTCAGGTATCCGTATTTTGCACAAACTTCAAGGGCCATATAATCTCTCTTATATATATGTCTTTCAAGTAGCATAGGCATTACTTCTTCCGGTGCATTTTCTAAGATATCTGGAAATATTTCGTAGTATAATTTTACCGAATCATTGAAATTATCACTATTATTAGTGAAAAAGAGATTGTAATACTCTTTAGGTGCCTTTAGCGATTCTTCTGCAAATAATTTCCATATTGCGAAGAAGCGTTCTAAAGGATTTTCTATGATACAGACTTCTTTATTAATTCTTTTCGCATAGCTAGATAAATTTCCTATAGAGTGTAGAAATAGTAAGTGTTCTAGATTTTCAAAGTGTTTGTAAAGTAGGGAACTGTTGCAATTCATTTTTTTAGCAACATTTCTTATCGTTACATTTTCTCTACCTTTTTCGTTGATAATTTCATCTACCGCTAGAATAAATTCTTTAATTTTATTTTTTTTACTTGAAGATAACATCATTTTAATACCTCTAATATTTATATACGTCAAAAATAATAACATAATATACAATAACTGTGTTTAAATATTAAAAAAATATAATATCTAAACAGGTAATCATGATTACTTTGCATGTTATAATATAGTAACAATTTAAAAGGAGGAAGATTATGAGATTAAAGTTTGGATATTTTTATGTTGATAGAATTGAGTTTTCAGATGTAACCGAGTATTCAAGTGGCGTACTTAAAGTTAACAAAGAAGAAGCTATCAACTTTCTAAAAGAAAAGGATTTGGGACTTGTTGATATTGAACTTAAAATCGCAGCTCCTGGTGATAAGATAAGAATGGTTCCAGTGAAGGAAACTGTTGAGGCTAGATATAAACTTGATGGTTCTCCTCTGTTTCCTGGAGTTACTGGAGATTTAACTCAGGCAGGAGATGGTACTACTTATGCTCTTAAGAATTGTTGTATAACTTCAGTTGGTAAACACTGGGGTGGTTTTCAAGATGGGCTAATAGATATGAGCGGAGAAGGAGCTAAATACACGTACTATTCAAAACTCAATCATTTAGTTCTAATAGCAGATAGTGATAATTTAGATGAACAGCGTGAGCAACAAAAGAAAAATTATGCACTCAGATGGGGTGTTATGTATCTTGCAGAGTATATAGGTTCATGCTTAAAAGGACTTAAACCTGAAGAGGAAGAAGTTTTTGAACTTGAACCTGTAATAAAGAGGAAAAAAGAAATTGAGTCACTTCCTAGTGTGGTTATAGTTCTTCAACCTCAATCTCAGATGGAAGAGCTTGGATATAATGATTTATATTATGGTTGGGACACAAACAGAATGCTTCCTACATGGACACACCCTAATGAGGTTTTGGATGGAGCTATTATATCTGGTAGTTTCATGCCATGCTCATCAAAGTGGTCCACTTACGATTTTCAGAATTTTCCAATGATTAAAAGACTATATCAAGATCATGGTAAGACAATAAATTTCCTAGGCGTTATAATGAGTAATTTAAATGTTGCCTTAGATCAAAAAGAGAGAGCAGCACAGATGGTAGCTCAAATAGCAAAGACTATTGGAGCTGACGCAGCTATCGTAGCGGAAGAAGGATATGGTAATCCTGATGCCGACTTCACTGCTTGCCTAGTTGCTCTAGAAGATGCTGGAATTAAGACGATAGGTCTTACAAATGAGTGCACAGGACGTGATGGCGGCTCTCAGTCTCTCGTTTCTATGGATGAGAAGACAGATGCTATCGTTTCTTGTGGAAATGTTTCTGAATTAATTGAGCTTCCTGCTATGGAGACTGTTTATGGTGAGCTTGAAGCATTAGCTAGAGATGGACTTAGCGGCGGATGGTCAGGTGATGAGAAACTTGGTCCATCAGTAAGAGAAGACGGCTCAATCATAATGGAAAATAATGCTATGTTCTGTGGGGATCAGGTTGTAGGATGGTCACCTAAGACAATGCAGGAATACTAGGAGGGAAAAATGAAAAAAGCAATTGTTTACCTCAATCAATT
>PDWI01000566.1_pt1 | contig 73829 bp, 67 predicted proteins | sample 1430891 | NCBI WGS metagenome assembly PDWI01 (sample SAMN01162508, study PRJNA174530) | Oral metagenome, whole genome shotgun sequencing project. | biome: Marine environment; feature: Marine mammal; material: Swab sample of the gingival sulcus; isolation source: swab sample of gingival sulcus...
TGCGGCACCTTCTTTGACCAGGCCCGGAGAAAATATGATTGAGGCAAAGGTCTTTTCCAGGGTTTTGGAGTGAAAATCATGCATCGTCATCCCGTTATGATAGGTGATTTTTTCACCTTTTTTTACGTTGGATTCGGGAAGAGCGACCCACTGACGGCCTGATTCGGTATCCACCTGGACGTAGGTATAGCCGCCGCTGTTCATGGTTTCCAGAATAACGCCGGTGGTGGTGTTTGCAGAAAATGCTGCGGTGCTTAAAGCGCAATAAACAAGTATGATGCTGAGAAAAAATAGTCTTTTCAAAATGATGCCTCCAGAATTATTTTTTTATTTATGACGAGAGAAAATAGTCATTTTTTTAAGAAAGGCAATCTGTTTACGCTGATTTTCCAGATATGTTCGGTGGTATTGTTTTTTTGTTATAGAAAATATTTTTTCAGGCAAAACCTCGACAAGGCCTTTCAATGCTTATTGTATCTAAAGTATCCTGAAGAGTTCAGTGTGTTGTCCAGGTTGTCGAATCGTCATTCAAAAGTCATCAATCAAAAATCAAAAATAAGGAAAATCTCATGTATCATACCTTACGGGTTGGAGAACAAGAGTTGACACCTATCGATTGGGAAATGTGTCCAGAATTGACCTTTGGTACCTTTGAGTCCTGGGGCGGTCGGGAGCGGGTGCGCAACAATAGTGAGCGGATCTATTATTTTTTCATTGATAACTGGGAGGAGGTGCCCAAGCTGTTGCTCATGGAACGGGGGGTAAAACATGCCAGGGTTATGGCAGAGATTCGGGCTCCTCAGAAAATGGTTGCGGATTGTGTTGCCGAGCAGGGTTGGGCGGCACGTTTTGAGCAGACCTTTGGCATCAATGATGAAATTCGCGACTGGTTAAAGGCAAATGTCTTTAACGAAGACAATAGAGCCTTGGTGCTGCCGCTTACCGAAGATGAAGAGGTTGAAGATATGGGGCCGCCTCTACCCACTCTTGATGAGGCAACGCCGCCCGAAGAGACCGTGCAGCTTCCGGCAGAGCCCTGTTTTCTTCAGGAGGAAGATGTTACTGCCTGCATTGTTCGCTGGAATTTCTATGATCGTGAACAAAATCCTGAAGGTTCTTTTGCGAATAGCTTTGCTGCCGGTGCTGATGAGCAGACCGTTGTCGATTTAAAGACCGGTTTGATGTGGCAGAGTGGCGGCCTTGATATTAACTCGATACGAAAAATTCGCCGTGAAATTGATGTCATCAATGAGGAAGGTTTTGCGGGCTATAATGACTGGCGGCTGCCGACCATGGAAGAGGCCCTGTCTCTTATGGAGCCGCGGCGTAATGCGAAAGGAGTCTATCTGCGGCGTTGTTTTTCCTGGATGCAGCCTTTTATTTTTGTTGCAGCACAACGTAAACCTGGTGGTTTCTGGTTTGTCGATTATAAACAGGGCCGGGCCTTCTGGTCCTCTGGGACAATCCCCGGTGGTTTTGCCCGTTTGGTGCGCACCGTTTCGTAGTGCGGTGCTGGCCAAAACCCTTGATAAAAAACAAGAAATGGAGTGCATCCTGGTAAAAGCTGGGTAATTTGAACTACCACTATCCCGCTTATTTCGATGAAATGGTTGCGGAGGGAAAGAGTTTTTTCATTTGTGTTGCGTCGCTGAGAAGGCTTTTCCCCTGCTGGTAGTATTTGTCCATTTCTTGTTGTGGCACCAGGGCACCTCCGGTCCCCCAGATGAGATGGGTACTTGTTGCCAGGTTTTTTTCAGAAAATTGTTTAAAAAGAGTTTTCGTTTCTGGATGTGCCAGACAGGCCAGCCCTGCCAGTGCTGAGGGTTCCATGCGGATGTTTTCTGTATCTGCAAGCAGGGTAAGTAAGGCATAGAGCCGCTCGTCTTCGCTGGTAAATACCCCGGAGACGAGTGGGCCGATAGCCTGGCCGACCAGTCCCGAGGCTCGACCCACCGCAAGGCCATCGGCTGCGGTGCAATTATCCAGCCCGAAATCTTCTACCGAAATTTTATCGTGGAGCCCTGTGGCCAGGCCAAGCAGCATGCAGGGTGAGTGGGTTGGTTCGGCGAAAATACAAATCACATCGTCACCAAAGACCTCTTTCAACCCAAAGGTGATTCCGCCCGGTGCCCCGCCAACCCCGCAGGGCAGATAAACAAAGAGTGGATGATCGGCATCCACAGCAATGTTCATGTCTCGAAGCTGACGTTGCAGACGTCGCGCGGCAACGGCGTATCCTGCAAAAAGAGCGAGAGAATTCTCATCATCGACAAAATGGCAATGCGGGTTCTGGGCGGCTTCGGTTCTGCCGGAAACGACTGCCTCGCCGTAATCGCCCTGATATTCGACAACCGTGACTCCATGACTGTGCAGCAATTTCTTCTTCCATTCCTTGGCTGCAGCTGCCATATGTACCGTGACCTGAAAACCCAACGCAGCACCGATAATACCAATGCTGATTCCTAAATTACCCGTGGAACCCACTGCAATCTGGTATTTGGCAAAAAAACTGCGGGCTTCGGGACTGTGCAGTGTGCTGGTGTCTTGATCTGGTTTTAGGATGCCGTTTTCTTTTGCCAGCCTCTCTGCCACCGCAAGAACCTCATGAATCCCGCCTCTGGCTTTGACCGATCCGGCAATGGGCAGGGTGTGGTCTGCCTTGAGCAATAGCTTTCCCGGTACAGAGAAGCCCAGCTGTTTGTAAAGTGCGGCCTGTGCCTTGGGAAGCTCGATGGTTGCGGATTCAATAAGGCCGGCATCGTCGCTGGTCTCAGGGAAGGCCGCTGCCAGAAAGGGGCGGAAGCGTTCCAGTCGTGCTGCGGCATCGTCAATAACCGTGGTTGCAATCGGGCAGCTTTCAAGAAATTCGGCGGTACAGGGCATCGGAGGAGCCTGAAAATAGCTGGGGATTGCAGCACTTACTGCCTGTAACACTGGTATTTCCTGGCACCACTGGGCACGACTTTTTGCTAAAGGGCGTGAGAGTTGCATCATTTTTTCCGGTATTGTTGACGAAAAATTCTCTGTGGAACGTTTTTCCATGAAGCTACAGGGTTATCCCCGCTGCTTGCGCGGGGCGGTTATTTTTGAGGGATACGATCAAGTCCCTGGAGACCATTTTCAATAATGGCCTCGCATGATTTACTCAGTGGCAGCTCTGGTTGTAAGGCTTTGAGAGTCATACAATCGGTGCTGGCTTTCTGCCAATGACCTCGATCAAGAGCAAGTTGCAGTCGGGCAGTGATGACCCTGATATTCTTGGGCTCGATTTTGAGTATGGTACTCAGGATGTATTCCGCTTCCTGAGGCGCACCGTGGCGGCTTTTGAACAGGGCCTCATAGTAATGGGGAACGAAGGTATACGGAAAATCTGCCTTAAAGTGAGCGACGGTGGCAAGAAAGAGATCGGCAGCCTCAGCATCGAGTTGCGCCTCGTTGTTTTCTTTGCGCAGCATATCATAATAGAGAAATAATATGCTATAGCTTGTACTGTTTTTGGGGGCCTTGGTGGCACAGGCCATCGCAAAGTTATATTGCTGGTGTGCGGAGCCATGTTGTTGCGAGGAGAGATAGCGGAGCTTATTCTCGTATGGCGCAAGCCATGCTGGGTCGGCCTCGACGGCAGTATCGAACCAGCGGTTCATCACATGGGCCGGGTAGCCCCGATACATGGCTACCGCGACTAGTTCTCCTGGGGCTGCCGGGTTTTTCGGGTCAAGACTATGGGCTTTTTCCAGATCAGCCTGGGCACGTCGTAACAGACGTTTTGTTTCGTGTGAAGGTGCTGTGAAGCCGTCTATTCCCCGGTTGCGCAATTGGTCTTTGGTTTGTTTTAAAAAATATTTGCCGCGGACGATAAAGGGGTGTGGTGATTCTGGGGCATTTTTCACCCATTTTTCCAAAATCTCCGGGTCCATTGCCAGCAGGCTGCTGTAGATCTCTTCGAGGTGGCGTTTCCCGTCCGCAGTCATGCTTTGTGAGATCGCAAAACCGTCGAGAAGCTGCTGTAATTCCTCAAACTGGTTAGTCAGGATCAACTCCACGACCTGAAAATAGGTCGCAATGACCTCTTTGTCTTTGCCGGCAGCGTTTTTTTCGGCAAAACATGAGGTGCCATAAAGGCTGATGATAACGAGAATAATGCTGCAAAATAGAGAAAGATTTTTCATAACAGGGTGTTGCTTAGAGGAAATGTATTTGGCCTTATTGAGAAAAAATCTGTTGGAAAAATAACATGCGCAGTGCGCAAGGTAAACAGGCTTTTACGTTTTGTTTGTGTTCTGGTAAACGTTGCGGTAACAAACTCACATCGCAATCTCTTTGCCGTTTTGCTGTCTTCTATGGTGGCGTGGAGGTGCCTGGTTCGTCTTTTGCATTGGATTTGAGCGTCTTGATAAGCTGGTCGAGCTGTGCTGCGTGGTGTTGTTCTTCGGCGATAATGGCTTCTATCTGGCTGATGGCCAAAGGATCATCAAGGAGTCCGGAAAGAAATTCGTAAAACAGGGCAGTGTCCTGTTCAAAGCCTCGTGATTGTTCAAGAAGTTCGGCCACGTTTTGTGCCTCTGAGAGCGTCTTCTGCTCGAGCGAAAAGGGTTCTTTTGAGACCATCTCTTCAAGCATGCGCTGCCCCATAGCCTCAAGTTCGGGATCGTCGGGAACCGTTTTGTCTGTCTCCCCAAGTTGCTCAAACCACTTCCTGTGGCGTTGCTCTTCTGCGGCCATCCAGAGCAGCATCTCTTTGATGTTTTTGTCTTTTACCTGGCTTGCTGCCTTGCGATAGGCCTGTTCGCCGTTTTTTTCAATCTGCACCGCAAGGGTGATAATATCGGTGATTCGGAACATAGATGTATCCTGTTGAACGAAGAGGTTTGTCTTAAATATATGGAATATTCGCAACAAATACCAGATATTTCACTGTTCTTTGTATGATGTGATATAAAAATATCGAAAATACCTGCTGATACTTTTTCCTGGGGAATTGACCCAAGGGGCAGGATTGTGTACAATCGCCCGGCATGTCGTACGATCAATCTTTTAAAAATAATAGAGGAGACCACAGTGGCTGACGCGTATCATGTGGGCATGACCCTGAACTATATTCTTGATTCCAGTCGTGGCAAATTCGGTGATCGTCCCGCAGTCGGGATGGCCATGAAACGCCAGATTTCCTATACTGAGCTGCATCATCATGTCATTACCCTTGCTGTAAAACTGATGGAAATGGGTGTCGGCAAAGGGGATAGGGTTGCGATTCTTGCCGAAAACTCCCCATACTGGGGGATGGCGTATTTTTCCATTGTTCGTCTCGGGGCCATTGTCGTTCCGATCCTGCCAGATCTTCCTGAAAGCGATATCCATCATATCTTAAGTGAAATGTCTGTCCAGGTGGTGTTTACCACCCAGCGTCAGGTTGATAAAATTATTGAGAAAAAAGATTTTGGCGGCACTTTGGTAATGCTCGATGATACCACCGTGGCCGAGGGGCTTATCGAGACCATGCCTCTTGCCGAGATGTTGGTTCAAGGAACGACCATTCTCGCAGAAGTCCCTGAAACACCAGTTTTTCCAGATGTCTATGAAGATGATACCGCAGCGATTCTTTATACTTCAGGAACGTCCGGGTATTCGAAGGCGGTGATTCTCAGCCATAAAAATCTTACAGGCAATGCGTTTTCTGGCTCAAAGCTCATGGAGCTGGAGGTGGGGAATGTCTTTCTTTCCATTCTCCCCCTGGCCCATACCTATGAATTTTCCATGGGGTTTTTATTGCCGTTGATTATCGGTTGTCGTATTGCCTATGCGGGTAAGACTCCAACGCCGGGTGTCTTGCAGAAAATCTGCCAGCATGAAAAACCGCATATAATCTTTGCGGTGCCTCTGGTACTCGAAAAGATTTATAAAAAGAAGATTTTGCCGCAGATAGAAAAGGGCGGGATGATCTCTTTGGCCCGGCGTACTCAGGTGGGCCGTAAACTTATTGCGAAGAAAATCGGGGCAAGGCTGGTTGAATTTTTTGGCGGTAATTTGAAGGCGATGTGTGTGGGTGGTGCGGCGTTGAATCCTGAAGTTGAGACTTTTTTTGCCGAGGCAGATTTTCCGTATCTTATTGGTTATGGACTTACCGAAGCCTCGCCATTGCTTGCCGGCGGGCCTTTTGGTGATCCGACTATTGCTGTGGGGTCCACTGGAAAGCCGATACCCGGGGTTGCGGTGAAGATTGTTGACCCCGACCCTGAGACAGGTATTGGTGAAATTTATGCGACCGGCCCGAATATCATGCAGGGATATTATGATGATGAAGAGAGTACTGCCGAGGTGCTTTCCGGTGATGGCTGGCTTGCCACTGGCGATCTTGGCATCATGGATGAGCTGGGTAATCTCCATATCAAGGGGCGTTCCAAAAATGTTATTATCATGGCGAATGGCGAAAATGTCTATCCTGAAGCCATCGAGCATAAGATGAATAGTTTTTCCTGGGTTGTAGAGAGTCTGGTTTTGGAGAATAATAACCAGCTTGAAGCTTGGGTCTATCCTGATTATGAGGTCATTGATGAAAAGACTGCCGGGCTGGGTCGGGCAGAGCGACGTGATTTTCTTGAAAAAATATTTGAAGAGATGCGAATCGAGTTAAACACGCAACTCTCAGGAGCTTCTCGGGTTGCACGAATTCTGGAACGCAGGGAACCCTTTATCAAGACCGCAACCCATAAGATAAAACGCTATCTCTATCACAGCCAGGTGGCAAACAACGCATAGCTCCTGGTTTGTTTGGGGTTCCCTGACCTTTTTTCTCAGGTTGGCGAGGAAAGTCTGGGCCTTGAGCTGTTTTGTTGTTGTCGCGAGAACTGTACAGAACTGTTTTCGAAGGTTTTTTAATTTTGCTCTACTGAGCATCGGGAAACCGGGAGAAGGCTCGTATCAGGCTGTGGCGCATCGTGGTTCGCCACTCTGCGAGAAAGTTTCTCTGAGGTTTTTTAGCGACAAGAACAGTGTCTTTCCAGACAGCACTGCCGTCAACAAATCCTTCTTCACCAGTAGCCATACGGCATTCAAGGGTCTTGAGCGAGGCATATCTGGCCGCAGCCTGAAAGCCGTCAGGGAAAAAACGATAGCAATCCACCGGAAAGCGGTGCTCATGCCCCGAAGAGGGGGCAATAAGGCAGCACAAAGCTCCCGGTTTTAATACCCGGTAGATTTCAAGAAATACCAGCCAGAATAATTCGGTATGTTCAAGTGCCTGACCCGAGATAAATATGTCGGCAGAGCCGGACGGAATCTCTTTCCAGTGGTACGGATCCTTGAGAACAATATCAACATTCTTTGCCGGAGCAAGATCAACGCCCTGGTAGTTCCATGTCTTTTCTGAGAAAAAAGGACGATAGCTCCCGTTTATATCGGCACTTCCCAGGTCATAGATAGTAAGCGGTTTGCCTTTGAACGGTTCCAGGTAGGCGTTGCAAAACTGCTCCATAAAGTGCAGGGAACTCTGATGCATGACGATCCTTTTTGAAAAGAAACGATTTTTCTTGCCTGTTGCTATGTTGCAGTTCGGCTGTTACATCCAGCTTCCCACATCGGCATCTTCTTTTTCGCCGCCTTCTTTGTTATCTGCTCCATACGAGAAGACATCGACTTTGCCGTGCGTTCCGGGGTTCTGGTAATGGTAATTATTACCCCAAGGGTCCTGAGGCACTCCTTTTTTCAGATACGGGCCGTCCCAGCGGTCTTCATCGGGATTTTCAACCAATGCCTGTAAACCTTCCTGTTGTTTGGGGTAATGACCCACATCAAGGCGATAGGCATCCAGGGCTGACATCAAGAGTGCAATCTGGGTGGTCGCTGTTCCCTGATTGGCCTTGCCGACCTTGTTAAACAGGGTCGGGCCAACCAGCGAGGCTAAAAGCCCGAGGATGACCATCACGATCATCAATTCCATCAACGAAAAACCACGCTGGCAGCGACAAAACATACGGGGGATAAAAAGAGTATACGGAGACAATCTATTCATTTGTCTAATTATGATGTTGAGTGGGAGACCTGCGTAAAAAAAGAAAACGAACTTCCGCGCCTTATTGGCCCCAAAACGTTATAAAAAACAAGAAAACGAACCCTTCCAGCTTGCAGAACCGGGTAATTTGAGTCATTAAGGCACTTATCCCGTTCATCGGGGCAGTTTCGTATCATTTTACTGGGGTAAACAGATCTTTGAAGCTGCTGATTTTTTGATACCACTGACCATCCTCTTTGACCCATGTCTGCATAGTTGGCACGTTTTTAAAATTTCTGCCCATGGCTGAGTAGGTGCCGATTGTCTTTACTGTAGCTTTTTTCCCATCTTCAGCAATATTGATCTCAGTTACTGTCAAATCACTGTAATATAAACTGCGCGGTAAGTTTATAAAATTCTCTTTGCTGATACTGGCACGGTGTTTGGCAGAAGAGAGATCGTACACTACTCCCCAGTCATTATTGAGTTGCGCTGCAAGCACTTGCTCGGCTCTGCTTTTTAAAGTCTCTTCCGGTGATGTTGCCAGCGATGATGTAGAGACCTGCTGGCACCCGGTTATAAATGTGATATAGAATACAACCCAGAAAATTGCAAAGAAAGAGAAGGGACAATGTTGTTTTTTCATTGATATGTACCGTAAGAAGAGTGCCACGATTTACTATAAATCGTGGCTTAATAGGTTTTCGCGATAAAGATTTATTCTTTATCGTCAGGGACGTTTTCTTTTTGCTGTTTTTTCGAATGATGGATAACTCGTATTGTTGCTCCTTTGACCTCTTTTCCATGATTGAGTAATCTGACGTTTTTCATGATTTCGCCTTGCTGCTCGTCAGTTGCATCAGGATGTTTCTTTGGTGTGGTCTCTGTCTGAGAAGAGGCAGCTGTCGCTTTTGTCTGCTGTGCACGTTGCTTTTTGAGAAATGCAATCAACGCCTGAGGGTCTTGTAGCACTCCGTCGGGAATAGTCTGATATTCCGCATCTTTTTTGAGATCTGCAATGATCTTTTCAGTTGCTTGATTTTTCTGTTTTTTCATTCCCTTCATGATAATACTATCAATAGTCTTATCATGTTTGGAGCCATCTGTGAGAGATTTTGTAACTTGTGGCTGTGCCTGGTAGCCTCCTCCTTTTTTGGGAACAATCAGGGCAGAACGAAAATCACCGCAATGTCTGCCGCCCCGCATGATTTTCTGGCCATTGTCAGTGGTTAGCAGGGTATTGTTTCCACGATCGTCTTTTGCTATCGCTACGCCAATTGCGGGAAACTGTTCGAGCAGAGCCAGGGTTTGAGGTGTGTTCAGTCGGGAGAGTAGTATAAAGAAATCAATTTCTTTCCCCTTTAGTTCGCTAAAAGCTTCCTGTAAGGCTTGTGCTGGATCCTGGCGGGTGAGTCCTTCGAGGTTGTCTACTGGAGTGTCTTGCAAAGGATTTATAACGCCCAAAATGGCGACTTTTTTATCCTTGACGGGAATGATTAATGAGCGATGTAGCCAGGATGGTGTCTTTCCATTGCTGTCTCGAAGGTTGCTCGATATAAGCGGCAAACTGTATTCTTTTGCCGTTTTTGTAAGAAAGGAAACACCATAAACAAGTTCTTCCGTGCCAATATTAATGGCGCGACAGCGCATTTGGGCAAGAATTTCGAGGCCGGTTTCTGCCTGAATTATGCTTTGTTGTTTTTTCTTTGTTGCAAAAAAACCGCCATTATCAAGGTATATCGTTGTACCTTCCAGGGAACGCAGGGTGATATTGAATCGCGACAGACCGCCGGATGATTTTCCCCCTCAGCCGGGTTTTGGTAAAAAATGTTCTGCAACGTCACTGGTATAGGCAAGGGTGGCCAGTGGTTCCGAATTTTGTTGTTCTCCAGCCCATAGCGTATTTGCCGATAGAATAAAAAGAACTGCAAAGACATATAGAGGAAAGATACATCTCTTCATAACATCTCCATTTTTTAAAGATTTTTATAATATCCCGAGAAAGTATTTCTGATAAAATCCTGCGTCAGGATAAGAGTACAAAGGACGGAGAATATACCCTATTTTATTTCACAGCGCAAACAAAATTAAGAATGTTTGGAATTGCCATTTTGCAGAACTTGGAAGGGTGATGCCGAGTAAGATTGTGTTTAAGCACTGCAAAGTATTTGTTCAATTTTCTGGAGAGAGAGAGTTCGGTAATTTTTTGAATATGCACAGAATCCATGTCGTTTTGTTTCATTGTGATAACAATTTGGTACAAAGCTTCTTTTTTACCTTCTTCTCTACCTTTCCGTTCGGCTGAAGAAAGCAGAAAGATTTCAACCCTGCGTTTTTTTCACGAGCTTCATAGGCCATTCGTATTTTTTTCTCGGTAGAGAAGTCGATATATTTTTGATGTATATTACGGAAAACGGGATCGTCCTTGACTAATATTTCCATGACATCCTTCTTGGTTGTATCTCCTTCACATTGAAAAAAGCAGGCCTATCGTTCAAGTTGCTTGGTAAAAGGGAGCCTTGCCTAGTATTGAGGAATTTTATAAAAATGAATCTGCAGTGCATCAGTTAACAGACAACCTGGGTGATTTTTCTCTGCTGCCACAAAGCAGGTATGGGGGCTGTTCATGGTATTAAAAACAATAAAATCAAGAATGTTAATACGAACTACAGGAGCAAGCATTGCATAATTTGCGCCTTCTTGTAACTGCCCCTGGTAGAGTCGTGCCCAGTAGTACAGTGAGCGATGCAGATAAAACATCTGTCTACTGCTCTGAATGTCTACATTGATAATACGCTTGTCTTTTCCTGTTACCCGAACATCAAGGACGCTTTCCTTGTCATTCTGAAACTTTTTGAGGTTAAACGGGGTTTCGATAGAAATACTTTCTACGGGTTCAAAGTCTGTCTCCACAAGATGGGCATTGATAAAATCGCAAAACAACGTTTCATGGCCAGTTGAGCCAAGCAGATAGCAGACAAATATATCCGATGTCGGAGGACAAAGGGCATGTTCATGCGTATAAAATACTGCAGGATAAGAGAGTTGGCAAGCAGGGCGCAAGCGAGCAATGCGGGACGGAGTGATACATGTCCTGCTCATCGCTATAAAAGAGGACAAAGATAACGAGTTTGGCAAGTGCCGAGGAAGCTGTTGCAGATGATGAGGAAAGCAGAAAGGGAGAAACGAGTTTTTCTGCTTTCCTTTTGTGTAACAAGAGATACCTTGTTTTACATCTTGGCTCCAGAGAGTGCGGTGCCGCCATTTTGGACTCCATAGAGATAGAAGCCGCCAATACGATTATCCGGGTTTTCCGTGGCAAAGGAAATATGAGAAATGTCACCAATTTCTGGTGAAAACAACGATATCGCAGTAAACACCTGGTAGCTGCCGGGAGCAAGAGTCAGGAGCTTTTGTTCTGCGCTGAGTTTTTCTCCGCTGGCGGAGAAGGGCGTGGCAATAACAGAGACCGCCTGGTCTTGTGCATTAAAAATCCCAATGCCGCACCACCAGTACTCAGGGTTCGGCAGATGGGGCATGACCAGCAGATGCCCCAGGTTATCTGTGGTATGCAGCGGCAGGCTGGCCTGTTCTCTGGTTGCCTGGTTACGGTAGCTGACCATGCCGGCAAAGGCGTGGTCAGCACTTATCTCGATAACAGGCAGCGCATCCCCGGCAGGGGCAGCAATGGTTGCGGCCAGATCTAGTTCCCGTTTTTCCTTGGGTTCCAGCACCAGTTCCACAGGTGTCGCGTTCCCGTTCAATGGTTGAAGGCGGATAGTGTTACGAATGCTTTCCCCGTTATAGAGGGTGAGCCGGCTGTTCCAGGGGTAGGGGCGTGCTATGTGGGGAATGTATTTGGTTTCTTTGTTCAACGGAAGACCAAAAATACCATCACGGCCTTCTGTTTCAACAAGATATTCAAAGGCACTAATCGGCAGGGTGTTTTGCTGGCTCTGTATTTCCAGCCAGCCGTTGTCTTCCATACGAGGGATGTTGGTATTTCTGGGGTGAAACTCCAGATTTCCATGCCCGGGAAAGGTATGTGTTGTACTGCCGATTGTGCTGCCATCACTCTGGTATGAGGTGATGGTTATCGTATTTTCTTTCAGGGTTTCATTGAAGATGTTGCCCACAAAGAATCTGTTGCCAATATTCTCCCGAAAAGTCTGAGGAAATACAATTCGTGAGCAGGGAAGTTCTTCCTGGTTTTCACTGATTAACTGGAGCTGCTCGTGGCCGAGTAACGCGCTGAAGTCTACCCGGTTATCAGCGGTTAAAAGAAGTCCCTTGGTATCCCGCAGTTCATGAAGACGGTAGGGGAGATCATCAAACAGAAAAATTTCTTTTTCACCTGGCCCAAGACTACGTGGTCCCAACAAAGTCTGCACCGGCTCTCCTGAATCGTTATAACTTGTCAGTGTCAGATTGTTTATTGGTTCTGTTGTTGCATTTGTCAGCGCAAATCCAATCCAGTTGCCGTTTCGTTGCAGATTTGGAATCCGTTTCGTAAACCATTTTCTGCGATCATAATGGATTGTATAGATATTGGGATTGCTATAGTCTGCCTGGGAAAGCTGCAGGGTATATGACGGCAAAAGAGCACGGTCAACCTGAATGACTGCTTCTTCGTTTACCCTGGAGAGAGTGAAGAGCTGTTCCGCGCGGGTTCCTTCGGCAAAACTGATTTCAAGAGGTTCCGGGCTGCCGGAAAGTTTCTTGATATGTAACGAAAAACTGTCTTCTGGTGAAGGGGTAAGAGTATAATTGTCCTGATCCAGAAGTACCAGATGAAACGTCCCGGGGTCAAGAGCCACCGGTTCAGCACCGTTTTCCAGAAAATCATCTTTGGAACGAGCCAGACGACGTACTATTTCATAGTCGAGAGGGGTCGTGTCGCCCATTTCCAGGGGATAGAAAAGGGCTTTGGGATGATTGTTGACAGAATGACCTGTCCAGTATCCGTCAATAATTGTATTACCTGGCCCGAGAACCAGGTCATATGTATAGAGCGAAAAAAAAGTCTGTGTTCCTAAATAGTCGGGATGCACTGCATCACTGGCATAAAAAATAGCAACCTCAACAGACTCAATATTTCCGCTGATTGTGCTGCTCATCTGGTATTTATAGACTGGGTAAAACCATTTCTCGTCGGAAGAACCAAGATCGGTAATAAAAGGCTTCCCCTGATCTTTGATATACGAAAGCAGCCAGAAATGAAAGGCGGTGGCCCTGCTGCCGCCTCGATCCATCAGGTCGTTACGGTGTGCCAGGGTCAAGAGGGCTTTTTTATCCCCGGTCCGGAAAAGGATATTGTTTTCGGAACTTGGTAGAATGGGGGAGGGTTCGGTAATGGCTGCCTTGGACCAGGCCAGGCAATGGCCCTCCCATTCCAGGGCGTTAGGATTGTAGAAGTTTTCACGATACCAAGCACTTACCGGACCTTCGTAGAGATTGCTGGTATAGAGGTCGTATTTGTTGAGTGGAGATGGCGAGCCGCGGTAGCCCTTGCCCGTTACCAGGCCGCCTTCAGCATGAGGCCACCAATATCCTGACCATGGTATGATGTCTGCACTGACACTTTCTGCCAGGCAGTGTGTTGGAAAAGCCAATAAAAATGTGGCCAGAAAGAGCAGTAAAAGGTTTTTGGCAAGAATCGGAAAAGCATGCATCATTGTGAAATATAAAGTCAGGTTATGTTGAATAATTAATCAATACACCATGATTCCCTGAACGGGGTACTTTCATAGAACCACCAGGAAAATTCTGGACTCCATAGCTGTTGGCAGACCATTTTATCCGAAGAATCATAGGCCTGAATCAAATACAGGGCCGCAACGTCCTGGCTTCGCCGGGTGCGGAGCCAGCCCTGCTCCTGAGCTGTTGTCTTTTCTATCGGAGTAACGGTAACTGTGTAATTATGTACGAAGGTGCGCCCTCCAGCGTTGCTGGAAAAATGGTACTTTCCTGAACCGGGTGTAAAAGAGCGTGGCAGGATATCTATAGGAACAGGATAGCCGGAAGTTATAAAGATGGGTGCCTCAATTTCTTTTGTTCCCAACGTGCCTTTATCGATATGGAGATATTCCCCGTTTCGCTGTATGAGGCAGAGACGCACGCCTGAATCGCTAAAAAAATGGGCGGTCCAGTCTCGAGTATTGTTCTGCAGTTCAAGACGATAGTTTTGCCAGTGTTTTTCTTGGGGGATGCCGCCAAGAAGGTGGCTGGTAATCCGTAAAGAGTGCTCTGCTGCCCCGGTCCATGATGGAAGAGTTACCAACACCGCCATCGTCATAAGTAACAGAAGAAGATATTGAGGCAAAGATCGTAAGGAGTTCATATGGAGGCCATAGTAAGAAAAAAAAGGAGAGCCTCTGAAAAGAAACTCTCCTCAATACAATAAATCCTGCTTCCTGGAATCTGCCGCCCAGGCTCTTGCAAAACACTGAGACGGGCGACAGGCGAAGAAGGAAAGATTTAGTTGCGTGGCAGATAACCCGCAGATACACCTGCACCATTTGACATGATAGCAAATCCATCAATACCTGGACCTTGTGCTCTCATGTAGGCGTTGGCATCACCCAGCTCACCACTACCAGCGGTAAGTTGCAGTACTCCCTGCTGAATCATGCCCATCAGGGTGTTGGTATACATCTGTCCTGCCTGAATGGTTACAGTACCTTCTGCGACATCGCCATCAACCTCTGTCAGTCTGAGGTCAACTTCAGACGGTTCGTTGCTCATGTTGACAAGGGCAATTCCATTCCAGAACGCACCTGGTGTAGCAAAATACGGGAAGATCAAAGTTGCCGATGCTGCTGACGGATCTTGAAAGCTGCGTACGATCGGCTTGTCCCCTTCCAGGATAACACCGCAAGGTGCCCTGAACAGTTCAATACGCATGTCAACAATATCACCCACAGCAAGTTCCGGATAATCATAGATCAATGTAGGCAGGTCTATGACCATCGCTTTCATGCCGGCAGGCATTACTGCGCCCTGAATGAATACGGAGGTATAGCGGCCAGCACCAGATTGGGCAAAGTCGGCGCACTGGCTAACCAGGTCGGCAGAAACAGTTGTTGTTCCACCGGAACCATTTGTCCATACCGGACCAATGCCGAAGTTGAAAGCTGTTGCATTTGTATTTGTGCACGCATCGCTTTCTGTGGCGAAAACATTTGCGCTAACCGTTGCGGATGCCGGTGTAAAGTACACGCCGCCATCACCTGGCCGGGGAGTTCCACCCTCGGGAGCGGTCAGAATGGTCAGTCTCAGGTCATACCGTTCTTGTTTGAAATCATTTAAGGAAGTAATGAGTATCTTGTTATTGTGTGTGCCGGCATAAGTGGTAGGAGTCTCGTTATCAAATGTGCAGCTCGGGCTTGCCTGGGTGATCGGACGGATGGCAACCGGACCGACAACACTCTTGTTGCAGTTCTGGAAAGCGACCGCCCCGTCTCTTAAGTGAGCAATCTCGGGGTTGGTCGGGGCAAAGGTGAAAACATTATTGGGTTTACTGGTGATACTGGCATCAACAGTTGCTCCGGGCCACTGACTTACATTCATGCACAGGGTATTGTCATCTGCATCAACAAATTCGTCGGCAACACTACCAACAGCACCATCACCACCATAGTGGCTTGTATTGGTATCATCCTGGGCAAGCAGAACACCACCAGTTGCAGCACCACCACCAGCACCAGCCTCGTAATTCCCGGCGGCACCGCCATTGGCTACACTTCCCACACGCTTAAAGATATCAAGCAGCAGGGCATCTCCGGCAGCACTCTGTACTTTCACATTGTTTCCGGCAGCAGCACCGAGAATCTCGATCTTGATGCGGTCTCCGCCTTGTGTCCCGGTAACATGAAAGGCAATAGCCCCGGTGAAGTTACCAACAACAGGGGTAGTACCTACAAACCCGAACGGGGTAAGGTTGGTTTTTGCTGCAATGGTATGATTGGTGAAATCCCACATATTCGTCGCATCAAGGGCAGCGAGATCAAGAATCTCATCACCCGGGGCAATCACATAATCAAAGCCCTTGCACAGGGTAACCTTGGAACCGTTAGGGTTGAAAGGAAGGTCAACAATAATCTCATCACCTGCCGTTAATATCGAATCGGGGCCGAACTCAAAGGTAAAGGCCGGGCCAAGATCGCATGGTGAACCGGCAGCGACCTCTTCAGAAGTCGTTGAGACGTTTACACCAAAACTGGCGAAGGCAACACCGGTCAGCAGGAAACTTCCCGCGATGGCAGCCGCCGCTACTGAATACAATTTTTTCATTTAAATTCTCCTCTGTTTAACATTTCTTGAGACATGTTTTGTGCCTCCGTGCGTTACAGCAACGCATTACCTCACATTTTATAAAATCGCGCGATTTTATAATACTTCTTTTTCTTCTCTAAAAATTTCCTCCTCTTGGTTGAATTCAAACAACAAACTGGCAAAACGCCATGATACGACCTGATTATTCAGCATCCCGAAAGTGATGTCAAGAAAAAAACAACATCTGAACGGGACTATTCTTTCTGGAGACAAACTTTTTTGCTTTCGCAGCTTCATCAATAAGCTAGTACGTTGGTTTTCATGAAATATACTTTTACCTGTGAGCCAATATAGCAAAGTGTATCCGGTCGTGCAAGAGAAAAGGATTTTTTGATTTTTGAAATGGGAAGTGAGATTTGTCGTTGCCTTGGTGTTGTTTCTCTCGCTCTTCTAATTTCTCTTTACAGGAAGGGGGCAATTCGTTATCATCGGACGGAATATTTGAGTACAAGACGTGGTGTGTCTTGTAAGTGCTTGTTCTTGAGTTTTTTTTCGTATTCCATCCTGTATTGTTTTTTGTGCTGCACTGTTCTTTTATGAAAGCAACCTCTATGACTTCCCTGCAATATGCTGATTATCCGGAGCTGCCGCTCTCTGATGTGGTTTTTTCTCTTGCCTTTATGAAAAATACCTGCTTTGTGCCTCTGGCTGTGGACGGTGAGGTGCTGCGGATTGCGCTGGCTGATTGTGATGACTTGGCGGCCGTTGATGCGATAGAACATGGTTGTGACTATCGGGTGCAGGCTGTGTACGGGCGGCGTGAAGATATTTTGGCTGCGATTGAAAGGCTTTACGGTGTGGACAGCCAGTCAATAGATACCATTATTGACGAGGCAGACCGGGATATTGCCGAAATTATTATTGAAGATGGTGAAGATGAAAACCAATTGCGTGATCTGGCGCAAGAGGCTCCAATTATTCGTCTGGTAAACCGGCTTATCGCTACCGCTGTTGAGCAACGGGCCAGTGATATTCATTTTGAACCCTACGAGCAGAGTTTTCGGGTGCGCTACCGCCATGACGGTCTGCTTCGGGAGGTCGAAAAGCCGCCGCCACGCCTCCAGGCGGCAATTATTTCTCGGATCAAGATCATGGCCCGGCTCGACATTTCCGAGCGGCGCCGCCCTCAGGATGGTCGGATTAAGCTGAAGATAGCAGATCGGTTCATTGATTTTCGGGTTTCAACGATTCCGACCCAGTATGGCGAGAGTCTGGTGATGCGTATTCTGGATCGGGATGCATTGATTCTTGATCTGGCCGAGTTGGGTTTTCCGGCCTCACTCAGTGATCGTTATGAACGGCTGATCCGGCAGCCCTATGGAATGATTCTGGTGACCGGGCCGACTGGGAGTGGCAAGACCTCAACACTCTATACGACGCTCGAGAAGATCAACTCGCCCCAATATAAAATAATGACCCTTGAGGATCCGATTGAGTATCAGCTTGAAGGGATCAACCAGATTCAGGTGAATCCAAAGATTGATTTCAGTTTTGCGAGCGGGCTACGCTCGATTGTACGCCAGGATCCGGATATTATTTTGGTCGGTGAGATCAGGGACCAAGAAACCGCAAGTATTGCGATTCAGTCTGCGTTGACCGGGCATCTTTTGTTTTCTACATTGCATACCAACGATGCCGCAAGTGCCATTACCCGGCTCCTTGATATGGGGGTTGAGAGTTATCTGCTGAGTTCTACGCTTCTGGGAATCCTGGCGCAGCGTCTGGTACGGGTGATCTGCCCCCATTGTAAGAGGCCCGCAGAGCCGGAGATCGGTTTTGTGCGTTCGTTGCGGCTCGATGCCGCTGGATATGCCGGGCAGACCTTTTTTGAAGGGGTTGGCTGCGAACATTGCCATCATACTGGGTATGCTGGACGAACCGCGATTTTTGAGTATTTAGAGATTGATGAGGACATCAGAACGCAGATTGATCGGGAGGTAACTGCCGAGCAGATGAGGAAGACGGCTCTGGCTGCGGGGATGACGACTCTGCGCGGTGATGGTCTGGCCAAGGCTGCGGCCGGGGTTACCACGCTTGCCGAGGTCTTGCGGGTCACCCTGGGAGGTTAGGTATGGGGCAGTATCAGTATAAGGCGACAGACCAGAGAGGGACGATTCATACAGGTGTACTCGAGGCTGACGGGGCACGTGAGGCTGCGGCCCAGCTTGGCGAGCAGGGCTATATTCCACTTAAAATAAGAGCCGTGGAAAAGCGCGGTGCAACGGCAGCTGTTTCGGTGTTTCGCAAGCCTTTTTCAGGATGGGGACGAGGCCGGGTCTCGGGAAAGGATGTACAGCTTTTCACCCAGGATTTGGCCGCGCTTATCAAGGCCGGGCTGCCGCTGGACCGGTCGCTGGAAATTCTTATTGAGGCCGCAGGCCCTGGGCGGCAAGGAATGCGGCCTGTCGCTGTCGATATTCTACGTTCTGTCGAGAAGGGGCAGTATCTCTCCGCTGCGCTGGCGCAGCATCCCAGGGTGTTCAATCGGTTTTATGTGAGTATGGTTCGGGCTGGTGAGGCTGGCGGGGTCATTGAAGAGACTCTGGACAGAATGGGAGCGTATCTGGAAAGCAGCCAGGAATTAAAAGATTATGTGAGTTCGGCAATGTTATACCCGGCCTTTTTGCTGGGCGTTGGGCTGATTTCGGTGTTTTTGCTGCTGACCTTTGTTATCCCGAGGTTTTCGATGATTTTTGAAACCATGGGGCAGGCGATTCCGTTGGCGACCCAGATATTGTTGACCTTGAGTGGTGTCTTGCGCACGTGGTGGTGGCTGTTTTTGCTGGTTGTTGCGGTGCTGGTCTTGGCCGTGGCAAAATATTTTGCGACAACCACGGGGCGGAGCAATCGAGACCGCTGGCTGCTCGGTTTGCCTCTTGCCGGCGATTTGGTACGCAAGATTGAGGTGGCCCGCTTTACCCGCACTCTGGGAACTCTGGCGCATAGCGGAGTTCCTCTGTTGCAGGCCCTTGAGCTGGTGATGAATATTCTGTCAAACCGTGAGGTGGTAAAGGCCCTTGCTACGGTTCCTGAACGTGTTAAAAAAGGTGACAAACTGGCCGGACCATTGCAGGAGAGCGGGGTGTTTCCGCCTCTTGCGATTCAGATGATTATGGTTGGTGAAGAAACTGGACAGCTTGATGTCATGCTGCTGCGGGTTGCCGAGAATTACGAGAAGGTGGTGCGGAATCTGGTGAAAAAATTTGTCAATATGCTCGAACCAATGTTGATTCTTTTTATGGGAGTGCTCATTGGTGGCATTGTTATTTCGATGCTGATGGCGATCTTCAGCATGAATGATCTGCCTTTTTAATGATGGATGATGGCGTAAAAAAATGTGCGGGCTTTACCCTGGTCGAACTGTTGCTGGTTCTGGTGATTCTCGGGCTGGTGACCGGGATTGCTGTGCCTCGTTTTTCGGGTTCTCTTGTTACGGTGAAGGTAAAGGGGGCGGCGCAGCGTACTGCGGCAATATTGCGCTATGCCCGTGATCTGGCAATAAGTAACCAGGGTGTTTGTGAGGTGCGTTTTGATCCGGAGCAGGCGATGCTCGCTGTAGCTGTGCCGAAAAAGGTTTCTCGTGATGCTGGTTTGGGGCAGCAAGACGATCGGTCGGCAGAGGTGGTGCGTACCAGGAAATACCGGCTTCCCGATGCTGTAGAGATGACCGTATTGCGTGATGGGCGGGGGCGGAAAAAAGCCCGTGATGAAGGGCTTGTTATCAGTTTCTTCCCGCTCGGAAATTGTAGTGGCGGGACAGTGACATTGGCGGCGAAAAAAAAAGGCGGCTATCTGGTAACCGCCAGTTTTCCGGGAGGCGGCATTGATGTGCGGCCGGAATAAAGTGACAGAGCAGGGCTTTACCCTGATGGAAATTTTGGTTGCCCTGATGATTCTCGCGGTGAGTCTTGTTACGGTGTTGCAGCTTTTTTCCGGGGGGCTGACTTCTTTGTATAGTTCGGGAAATCACAATCAGGCGGTGCTGCTTGCCCGTGAGAAGATCGAAGAGGCTCTTGCTGTGCAGGCTGCGCATGTCGAGGATCTGCACGATGCAGGGATAGTTGGCGAGATGCGCTGGACGGTTCTAGCCGAGCCTTTTCGCGAGGAAGAGACTTCGGATGTTTTGCAGTTGGCGCGTCTGGTGGTTACGGTGCAGTGGACAGATGGTGGCAAGGAAAAAAATTATGTTCTTGAAACACTTATTCCCTTGGAGCAACGAGGCTCGTCGTGATGCGCCTGGGTGTTTTTGACCAGCGGGGTGTCACTCTGCTTGAGCTGCTGCTGGCCCTGTCGATCATGGCGGTGCTGCTGGTCATGCTTTTTGGTGCCTTTCAGATGGGTGGTACGTTCTGGGAGAAGAGTGAGAGGGAACTTCTGCAGCGTGATGTGTGGCGTATTGTGCCGGAGCTGGTTGCTGCGCAGCTGGCCTCGCCGTCCGTTGCTGCGGTATATGCCCGTGATGATAAAGGCATTGTTGCTGGTGGAACGCAACGTCGGTTGGCCTTTTTTTCCCAAGTATCACTTTTTCCTGAAAGCATTGGGGGCAATTTTTATGTGGAATATCGTATTGAGCAGCGTCAGGATGGATATGCGTTGCTGTTTTATGAACGCGCCTTGCCTTTTCTTGACCTGACGGCTCCTGTTGAGGCCCCTGGCGATGATGTTTTTGAGCTGGTTGCGGGATGTGCCGCGCTTTCGTTTCGCTACAAAATACGGCAAAATGATGGCGGGGCCTTGTGGCAAGATACCTGGACTCTTGAAGATGCAGCAGAGCTGCCCGCAGCCGTTGCGCTGACAATTAAAAAAGAGACGGATGGTATTGCGGTGCGCCGGGTGGTCTCTTTACCAGGGGCAGGAACAGAACAATGAGGCTCGCTTGGTATTTATTGAAAAAAATATTGTGAAACCCGTTGCGAACCAGCGAGGTCTTGCCCTTTTGGTGGTGTTATGGGTTATGGCCGTATTGACCGTTATTGTTGGTCAATATAGTTACGGGGTGAGAAATGAGACGAACAGTACCCGAAATTTCAGAGATGGGGCTCAGGCGTACTATTTGGCTCGGGCCGGGGTGTACCGAGGTATAGAGCTTTTGCTTGACGATGCTGCCAGGGAGTCCGGGCCGGAAAAAGAGCCGCTTTTGTTCGGGGTGCCATTGCCCGCAGAGTCGTTGGGCAACGGACATTTTTCCGTTGTTCTTGAAGATTTGAGCGGCAGAATCAATCTCAACCTGGCAACACGAGAGCTTTTGGAACTGCTGCCTGCCGGGCTTGATCTTGATGAGGATGTGCGAGAGACCATTGTTGATTCTATAGAAGACTGGCGTGACGAAGATAATATGCACCGGCTTTTCGGGGCTGAAGATGCTTATTATAACGCGTTACCAGAGCCGTACGACTGTGCGGATGGGGCGTTTTTTGCGCCGGGGGATCTGCTTTTTGTGAAAGGTGTGAGCAAGGAACTCTACCAGGTGATGGCGAAACGGATTACCGTGTTTCCGTTGAAAGAAGACTTTCGTGTGTCTCGGGAAAGGAGGCTGAATAGAAGACGGAGAGCACAGGATGTGGTAATGGCTTTGCTGCGGAAACCGCAGCAGCAGGTGAATATAAACAGTGCTCCTCGTGAGGTCTTGCAATGTCTGCCGGGTATCAGTGCTGCCAATGTCGCCGCGATTTTAGAGGCGCGTAAAGAAAAGGCCTTTACCTCATTAGGTGAGGTGCAGAGTCTCTTTCAGGGTGAAGGATATGCGCAGGCTGTACGGTTTATTACCTTGAAGAGTGGGCAGTACTATAGTATTACATCGGTCGGTTCGTCGGCTGAAGGTGATGTCGAACGTGCTGTTACGGCGATTGTTCATCTTGATCGAGAGGAAAAACAGTACACGATTGTATCGTGGCATGATAATGCAGTGATGGTATGGGAGTGAGAGATGTTGGGTTTTGCACGATATTCTTTGGGGGTTGATATAGGTACAGAAGGTGCTGCCCTGGTATTGCTCAAGGCAGACTCCCGAAAAACCCAACTGGTTGGACATGAGTATGTTGCTTTAGATGCGGCTTTGCCGGTTGCAGAGAAGGTGTCTTCTCTGGTGCCGTGTCTTGAGGAGTTTTGCAAACGATATAAGGTGGAAGATCCCCAGACCCAGGTGTGTGTCCCCTCTGGCCTTGCCATTGTACGGTTCTTACGTTTTCCTCGCTCGGTGAAAGAAAATCTCAACGAGACCCTGTCGTATGAAATAGAAAAGTATATTCCTTATGGAGTCGATGATATTTATTTTGATGCTCAAGTGGTCAAGGAGCATCGCGAGGAAGGGACTGTTGAGGTTTTGGTCGTTGCGGTGAAGAAGACGGAGTTTGATCCGTATTTTTTGTTGCGAAATGCGGTTGGCTCACTGGCTTCTGTGGAGATTGGGTTGACTGCGCTGGCATTGCCCCGATGGGATGGCGGTCGTCAGGAGTCCAAAGAGTTTTTTCTGGTAAACAGGGAAGATGGCCGCTGTTCGTTGAGTCTTGTTGCAGAGGGGAAGGTGGTTTCTTCGCATATTGTTGCAGCAGATGAGAGCGGCTCGTATACTGCGGTGCGTTTTCATGATGAGGCCGCGAAGGTTTGCGAGCGGAGAAATCTTGACCCTGCGGGACTTGACGTATTTTATGTCGCTGCAACGGATCGGGAAAAGGATTTTTTTTCAGGTGGTAGTGCAGATGGTTTATTGTGTTACCCGTTCGCTGCGGCACTTCCCGCGATGACATTACTTAAAGCTGCTTTGCTTGCAGGAAAAGGGTTGCGTGAAGATTCGGAGGGAGTCAATCTTTTACCTGAAAAACTGAGGAAAAAGCCGAATCGAACCGCGTTGTATGTCTCTTTTGGTCTTCTGGCAAGTGTGGTGCTGTTGAGTTGTGTGCTGGTCGGAACGGTAGTGTTGCAAAAGAGATGGCAGCAGGATCGGTTGCAAGCTGAGGTCGCAAGACTTGATGCTGCGACCCGGGATATTGCGGCGCTTGAAGAGAAAAAGACTGCTGTAGAACAACGGGTTGCCTTTTTGCAGCGTGAAGAGCGTCAGGCACCGGTACTGCTGGATGCGTTAAACGAATTGAGTGTCTTGTTACCTGATTCGATATTTTTACAAGGGTTTACTTTACGCAATAATGAGGTACGTATCAATGGGGTGGCCGAAAGTGCTGTGGACCTGATCAATGATCTGGAACGTTCTGCGTTGTTTTATGATGTGGCCTTTTTGACTACGGTGAGAAAGGATAAACAGGGAAAAGAGATTTTTACCGTCGGCTTTTCCCTGCAGCAACAGGATTGAGGAGGCTGGTTTCTTGATGCCGGATATGGTATGACGCTTTCCAAAAGACAGAAATATCTTCTTTTGATTGCCGCAGTGTTGGCTGTGCTGATTGTTTTTAAACGAATGTCTCCGTTTGTAGGAGAGTTTTTCTCTGATGATGGGCAGTATCTTGAGCAGCGCATTGTTGCTTTACAGCATAAGCAGCAGAGAAAGGCGCGGCTGGAAAAAGAGCTTGTGCAGCTTGAAAAGGGTTTGGATCGTCTTGAAGGGCGTTTGGTTGCAGGGGATACTGCGGCTCTTGCTGCGGTAAATATTCAGAATTTACTCTATGAGCTTGGCAAGCAGAATCAGGTGGAAATTGATTCCCTGCTGGTGATGAAAACCGACAAGTATGACGATGAAGCCCTTGATATGTATCGTCGTCTTGGTGTCCAGGCCCGGATGACGGTGACTATTAAACAGCTTCGCGGAATTCTTTATGGGATTATGAATTCTACAACGGTATTACGGGTTACCGATCTTCAGATTACAAAAGTACGGAGAACGAAATTGCAGGACGAAGCGGCACCGTTACTTTCGGTGACGTTTACTGTCAGGGGACCGATGCTCAATAAATAGGTTTTTTTGTATTTGTATGGCTGTTGGGAGGGCTCGGGGGATTGTTCGGGGAAAAGGCGGAACATTGCTATAAATTATGTTTGGTATTAATAAGACATTACTCAATATACTCTTGCTGGGCTGTGTGGCTTTTTTAGTGGCGGCTCTTTATACCCGTTGGACGAGAGAATTACCTGGGCTGCCAGGGGGGACTGCGGTTGTTGCATCACAGCAGAGTTCTGTTGGTGCTGTAGTGCAGAAAAAGAAGGTGCCGCAGCCAACCCTTTCGAGGTATCAGGCTGTTGTGAAAAGAGATCTTTTTTCTCCCGAGCGAAAGGAATTCGTTGCGAAATCTGCACTGAAAAAAGAAGAAGTGGAACCGGCGCAGGATGAGAAGGTTGTGCAGACGGTGAAGGTCTCGGGCCGGGAGCTTGTGTTCTACGGCGTGGTGACGACCGGTAAAGAGGTTCGGGCCTTGATTCGTAATCCTGTTTCTTCTGCTAATCGTAAATCACAGTGGGTGAAACAGGGGACAAAAATTGGTGATTTGACGGTAGCCAGGATTGAACCTGATAGAATTGTTTTCAAAGGTAAAGGTGATACCCTTGAATTGCGGCTGCGGGATACTTCTCGAAAGAAAAGTGCGCAGCGGGGAGGGAACGCAATTCCTGTACAAACGAAGAAGGCTGCCCCGAATCTGGTTACGACCAAGAAAAAGAAGCGTGCTGCTCCGAAAACGTCTGAGATGTCTCAGATGTCTGGGATGTCTGGGATGTCTGGGAATTCGGGGTCGAAGAAAAAAGAAGAGACGATTATTCATACGCCATTTGGCATAATTCGACGATAGATTTTTTATGATAAGATTAGTTCGACAATATTTTTTGCTGGTGGTCATAGGTTTTTTTGTTGTGGAAGGACTCGCTGGATGTGCGGCTTTTGATGATTTTGCTGTGTTGCGGCAACGGCAGCAGACGAGGTCGATTTCTGTTGATGTGTCTGGAGATGGCATGGCCGATAAGGTTGTGTCGCCCTCGGAAACCAGGGGGCTTTCCCAGCAGTCTGGAGTGATTGCTGAAAAGAGCGAGCAAAAGACCGTTGCGGAAAAAAAACAGCCGGTATCGCAAGTAGCAGAAAAGCCGGTAGGTCAGTCTCAAAATAGGTTGTTTCCGCAAGATAACGCAGCAATGCAGAGCCGTACTGCAAAACGTCCTGGAGTGGTTGTTGCTGCGGAGCGGAAATCTCAAAGACCGAAGCGTTTGGTAAAGGGTGCTGGTTCTGAAAAAATACTTATCAATATGGAAGATGCGGAACTCTATGATGTTTTGTTGTTCCTGGTCAATGCCCTTGAGATGAACTGTATTTTTGAGTCGAATATCAGCGGAAAAGTGACTATTCAGACCTCGGCACCACTTGCCCAAAAAGATTTATTACCTCTTTTTTATCAGATTCTCGAGGCTCATGGTCTTACCGCAGTAGAAGAGGGGAAGTATTTTCGAATTATCAAGGCTTCTGCTGCCCCGAAGGCGACGCTTCCCTTTGTTGGTGAGGGACAGGTGCCAGGAAAAGATGGTGTGGTCGTTCAGATTATTCCGTTATCGTATATCTCAAGTGAAGAGATGATCAAGTTGCTCAATCCTTTTCTTTCTGAAAATGGCAGCATTATTTCCCATGACCAGTCGAGAACTCTATTATTGATAGATCATCGACGAAATGTGGAAAAGGCATTGCGCCTGGTGAAGTCTTTTGATGTTGATTTTTTTGCCGTTACCAAGCATCGCTTTTTCCGTTTACAGTATGCTGATTGTAAGTCGGTGGCAGAAATAGTAGGGAAAGTTTTAGGGGCTTATGGGAACGAGAATACTCAGGAAACGATCATTCCCCTTGAGAAGATGAACAGTCTTCTGGTTCTTGCCGATAATGAGGCGGTTTTTGATAAAGTTGCTGAGTTTCTGGTGGAATTTGATCAGCCAAGTCAGGATGTGGAGCCACATATCTATATTTACTTTTTGAAGAATAGTCAGGCCGAAGATATGGCAGGGCTGTTGAACAGCATCTTTGCCGGGAAAAAAGATGATAAAGAGAACGTTGCTGTTGAGAAGAGTGACGAAAAGAAGGACTCTCCAGATGGCAAGGAACCTGAAATGGGGAACCCTTTTGCTGAGAAGGAGACGAACCCGCCGGTAAAGACAGTTCGACGCACCGGGCCTGGCGATTTTGGTTCTGGCGCATTGCTTGGGACGTTGCGAATCTCAGCTGATGAAATTCGTAATGCTCTGATTTTTGAAGCAATACCTTCTGATTATCGTGTTGTGGAGCGGGTGTTACAGCGTCTTGATATTCTGCCCCGACAGGTGTTGATTTCGGCAAAGATTATTGATGTGCAGCTTACTGATACCTTGAAGTTTGGTACGGAGTGGAGTTATGCGGAATCTGATGCCCAGCCGAGGAGTTTTGTGGATTTTGTGACTGCGGCAACAGGAAGTGGTGGTGTCGCACTGAGTTTTGGCGAGGCCGCAAAATGGCAGGCCGAAATATCGGCGCTGGCCTCCCAGCAGCGGGTTGATATCGTGGCGACGCCTACGGTGCTTGCCTCGGATAATGTTGCGGCAAGAATTGATATTTCCACAGAGGTTCCGGTTGCGAGTGCTCAGATACGCTATGATAATGATGACAATGGCGCGAAGACCCAGACCAATATCCAGTACCGGAATACTGGAATAATTCTCAACGTCACTCCCCATATCAATGAATATGGTCTGGTGAGTATGGAAGTGAATCAGGAGGTTAGCGAGCAGAGTGCTGCTGTTGAGGTGGGGGGTGTCGACTATCCTTCGTTTTTCAAACGGTCGGTACAGACCTTTCTTACGGTAAACAGCGGCCAGACTATTGCTTTAGGTGGTCTGATTCGAGAGACATTGGGGAAGGGAAAAGATGGCATTCCAGGGTTCTCGAAGCTACCACTTGTTGGCTGGCTGTTTGGTTCGCAGAAGGATGAATCGTTGAAATCTGAACTCGTTATTCTGTTGACTCCGAAGGTTATTGCAACTCCCGATGCAATTGATGCCATTACCGAAGAGTTTACCCGGAAAAGCGGTTTTGAATTCAATGCTGATTTGCGTCCTTGATTGTTAAATGTGTTCTCCTGAAAATATTATGAAAGACGGACTTCTTGATATTGCGGGGTTTCTTCCCGTTTCTCTGCAGTCTCCCGATGCCTGGGTGGGACATATCCCTTTTGCCGCCTGGCTTATTGGGGCGTTGCGGCCTGAGCTGTTTGTTGAGTTGGGAACCCATTCTGGGAACTCGTATTTTTCGTTTTGTCAGGCAGTGCAGGGCTGTAAACTCAAGACGCATTGCTATGCCGTTGATACTTGGGAGGGAGATAAACATGCCGGGAACTATGGTGAAGATGTCTTTGATTATGTGAGACAGCATAATGATGATTTGTATCAGGGGTTTTCTCGGTTATTACGTATGACCTTTGATGAGGCAGTCGAGCATTTTTCTGATGGTTCTATTGATTTACTGCATATTGATGGTTTGCATACCTATGAGGCTGTTCGGCATGATTTTTATACCTGGCTGCCGAAACTCTCGCACGATGCGGTGGTACTTTTTCATGATATTAACGTGAGGCAGGGCGATTTTGGTGTCTGGAGGTTTTGGGAGGAATTGTGTGGGGAGTATCCGTTGCATCTTGATTTTGCGCATTCCAGTGGTCTTGGTGTTGTGCAGCTCTCTTCTGACGGTGAAGGGCTTTCTATTTTTCATCTTGATGAGCAAGAAAAGTATCGTTTTGTCAATTATTTTGCGAATTTGGGACAACGGCAACTGCAGTCTTTTTCTCAGGAGGAATTGCGATACCATATCAAAGCTCTGGAAGAAGGTGCTGCCCAGTACGAAAGCTGGATTGCTGAATTAAAAAAAGGAATTCAAGAGCAAGAGATACAACAACTTAAATTACATAACCAGGTTTTAGAGCAGGATCGGGAATTTCGCAACTTGCAGGTGTTCAGTGCAAAGCAGGAGCAAGACATTGATACGCTGAATGAAGCGTATGCAAAGCTGAATGAAGCGCATACAAAGCTCGACAAGGAATATTGGGAGTTGCAGGAGTATGTATCGCAACAGGATATGATTATTGAAGATGCAAGCCGTTACCAGAGCGGACTGGAAAAGACCCTGGCACAGCACAAGAAAGAATCTCAACGAATTCAAGATGAAAGCCAACGAATTCAGGCTGAATATCTGGCGGTGGTAAATTCGACAACATGGCGGGCCACGATTTTGTTTCGGAAGGTTTTGGATCGTTTTCCCCGGTTGCGAACCGTGCTGCGAAGAACCGCCAAACTGGTATGGTGGTCTGTTACCTTGCAGCTTTTTGAACGGTTACGCCAAAGAAAACGTGTTCTTGAAGAACTGAAAAACAGTGAAGATGTACATTTTTTTAGCACTGTGTCTCCCTCTGAAAATGCCCGTGCTGCAGATATTGATTACGCTTTGGCTGTTCCATTGGGGTTTCATGCTGATTACGACGAGCCAACAGGCGGTATTGCTGTGGTTTGCCATGTCTATTATGAAGAGTTCTGTTGTGAATTACGCCATTATCTTGAAAATATTCCCTGGTCGTTTGACCTCTACATTTCAACGGATACCGAAGCAAAAAAACAGACCATTGAGGAATGTTTTCGTAACAGTAACGTGACACGACTTGAGATCAGGGTGCAGCCAAATTGTGGCCGGGATATTGCTCCAAAGCTGGTTGGTTTTGCCGATGTGTATCGTAACTACAAATATTTTTTGCATCTTCATTCAAAAAAATCCCAGCAAACATCGCTCTTGGCTTCATGGCGGTCTTTTCTCCTGGAAAATCTGCTTGGTTCTCCAGAGATTGTGCGTTCCATAATGACCGTATTTGAGAGCCAGCAAGATGTTGGTTTTATCGCTTCCCAGCATTTTGAATTGGTACGTCACTGGATTAACTGGGGCGGCAATTTCAACAATGCAGCAGAGTTAATGTGGCGTATGGGCGGGGAATTGCGCAGGGAAACAGTGCTTGATTTTCCTTCTGGCTCAATGTTTTGGGGACGTACCGCAGCATTGCGACCACTTCTTGAACTTGGATTGACTTGTGATGATTTTGGCAGGGAAGAAGGGCAGATTGACGGGACGTTGGCTCATGCCATCGAGCGGATTTATTTTCATAGCTGTGAACTTTCTGGATATAATTGGCTCAAGGTGGCCTATCGTCCATTGTTTACCTCTCATACTCCGGCGATTATTGATGTCGATTCTGTACAGGCCCTTCGTGAATATTGCCAGCAATATACCTTGCGCCTCACCGGAAAGGATTTGCCGGCTCCTCGCCTTGCAGTTCCGCCGCAGGTTGTTGATCTTTCACCAGGGCTTGTGGCCCGTATTCAACAGCGTTCACTTGGAAGCGATATTGAAATTCCTGGCGGATTTTCGGTGTGTCTGGGTATTGTTACCTATAATACCGAAGATACCTTATTGAAACGAGGGCTTGCTGCCGCAAGGAGTGCTTTGAAGAATGCCGGTATTTTAAAAAATTCTCGGCTTCTTGTTGTTGATAACGGGGAGCCGTCGCTTCTTGAAAATGTTCCTTCGGATTTATGTCTTGAACATCTTGAAAGCCATGGGAATGTCGGTTTTGGTACGGCTCATAACCGGCTTATGGAAGAGGGTTTTCAAAAGGGTGCCGATGTCTATCTGGCAATCAATCCTGACGGCCAGCTGCATCCTGAGGCATTGACCATGATCGTAAAAATGTTGCTTGCCAATGATTGCAGGGCCCTTGTTGAGGCCTTGCAGTTTCCGGCAGAGCATCCGAAATTGTATGACCCCTATACCTTCCATACGCCGTGGGCCTCCGGGGCCTGTCTGGCTGTTCCTCGTGCGGTATACGAAGAGGTTGGCGGCTTTGATGAGAATTTCTTCTTATATTGTGAGGATGTTGATCTCAGTTGGCGGGTGCGGGCTGCCGGTTTTCCTGTTTTGGTTTGTCCGCCGGCTCTTTTTATGCATGCAGTGACGAATCGCAAGATAGATGATACGTTTAAGGCCACGATGTATAATGCTGGTATTATCCTTGCTAGAAAATGGGGCGGCAAAAAGTTTGAGCATTGGTTAGTGACAAATTTGAAACTCATCGGAGCCTCGGTTACGGATGTTGTTCCGCCTGAAGTTCCTGCGGAAATGAAGAAATATGCCGATTTTTCATCCCGGTTTACCTTTGGTAAGGCAAGGTGGTCGTAAATGACAACAACACTTCTCGCAGAACATCGCAACGAAGGCATTGACTGTCTGCTTCGTTTTCATAATATTCTTCGCATTAAGGAACTGGAGCGGGCGGTATTTTCCCTGGTCACGCAGTTTTATCGACCGCTCAACATTATCGTTATATTACAGCGTTTTTCAGCTGAAGAAAAAAAGATTGTGGAAGATCGCCTGTCAAGGCTCCTGATTGGCCCTGATGCACCGGGTCTTGCTGTCTATAATTTTACCGAGCCTGAACCTGAAGATGCCCGAAGCGAACTGCTGAATCTTGGTTTAAGAAAATGTACCGGAAGATATCTCGCCTTTCTTGACTATGATGATGTGCTTTTTCCAGAGGCTTATACTCTGCTTGCCAATCGTCTCAGGGAGAGTGGGGCAGGTATTGTGTTTGCTAAGGTTCTGTTGATGAAGGTTACAGTTTTTCAGGACTATGTGTATTACACCGGAGCATCTGAGGTGAACCCTTTCAATGGATGTGATCTCTGGGATCTTTTTTGGGCCAATTTTTGTCCTATTCATAGCTATTTGATAGATCGCTCACAATTTTCAAAACATCATTTTTTCTTTGATACACAACTTTGTATTGAGGAGGATTATGATCTTTTGCTGCGGCTTTGTGCGTTGCGTCCTTCCGATTTTAGTATGATTGATGTTCCTGTGGGATATTATAACTGTAAGGACGATGGTTCGAATACCGTGGCCGGGGGGCAGCTTGGCCCAACGGAACTTGAGAAACTTTCTGTTACCCGGAGCCGTATTGAGCAGCGTAAAAAAACGGTTCCTGTTTCTCTGGAAGTACAGCGTCAGTTGCAAGTGAAAGAGCCCCGGGAAGGTAAGGTTATCCAGGAAATTCTTGCCGAGAAAAAGTTTCGCTGGAGAGGCGGCATCAGGAGAATGGTAGGCTGATGGTAGAGTTCTTTCTTGCGATTTGGAAGAGCAGGCATCTCCTGTGGTCGCTGACCAGGGATGATTTTCGGCAGCGCTATGTGAAAAATGTCCTCGGTGTTGCCTGGGCCTTTATCCAGCCGTTGCTGACCATTCTCATCTTCTGGTTTGTCTTTCAGGTAGGGTTCAAGACCAAACCGGTTGGAGATTTTCCGTTTGTGCTCTGGCTTATTTCCGGGATGGTGCCGTGGTTCTTTTTTGCCGAAGGCCTGGGAACGGCCTCCCATGCTGTGATAAGCAGGAGCTATCTGGTCAAGAAAATTGTGTTCAGGGTCAGCCTGCTTCCTCTGGTACAGTTGTTATCTGCGATTTTTATTCATGTCTTTTTTCTGGCCTTTTTGTTTGCGATGTTTTTGTTTTATGGCTTTCATCCTTCATTGTATTGGCTGCAGATCGGGTATTATATGGCTGCTCTTAGTATCCTTTTACTGGGGCTGTCTTGGATTACCTCGTCGTTGATGGTGTTTTTAAAGGATATTGGCGAGGTGATAAATGTCATTTTGCAGTTTGGTTTCTGGATGACCCCGATATTCTGGCCGATAGAGATCATTCCTGAGCGCTATCATTTTTTTCTTAATCTCAATCCTCTGGCCTATATTATCAATGGTTATCGGAACTCTCTTATCTATCATCGCTGGTTTTGGGAGGAGAGTAGCATGACCCTGTATTTCTGGGCTGTTACCTTGTTTGTTCTTGGTGCCGGGGCGATAACTTTTCGGCGGCTTCGGCCTCATTTCGCGGATGTCTTGTAATGGATAACATTGCCATTAGAATACGGAATCTCAGTAAGATTTATACCTTGTATCAAAGTCCTCAGGATCGCTTAAAAGAGGCGTTGCATGTCTTTGGAAAGAAATATCATCAAAAATTTTCTGCGATATCTGATATCAGTCTTGATGTAGAAAAGGGCGGCATTCTTGGGATTATCGGGGTGAATGGTGCCGGGAAATCGACCTTGCTCAAGTTGATTACCGGGGTATTGACTCCGACATCTGGTCATATCGAGGTTCAGGGACGGATCGCGTCTTTGCTGGAACTTGGCGCGGGATTTAATCCCGAGATGACCGGACGGCAGAATATTTACCTGAATGGCACAGTGATGGGGTTGAGCCGTCAGGAGATTGATGAGAAAATTGAATCGATTATCGAATTTGCCGATATTGGTGATTTCATAGAGCAGCCGGTAAAATCGTATAGCAGCGGGATGTTTGCCCGTCTGGCCTTTTCTGTGGCGATCAATGTGGACCCGGATATTCTCATTGTTGACGAGGCGTTGAGTGTCGGTGATATCAGGTTTCAGCAAAAGTCGTTGCGTCGCATGAAAAGTTTTATCGATATGGAAAAGACGGTTTTGTTTGTCACCCATGATATGGGGATTATAACAAGTCTCTGTCATAAGGTCCTCTGGCTTCACGGTGGTGCTGTTCGGGAATATGGAGTGCCTGACGTGGTGGCCAAGAATTATCTCTCGTTAGCGGCCTATGGTCTTGAGACCGTGGCACCTGTTCAGGAAGAGGCTGAAAAAGAGCATACTGCGGCAGGGCGAGAAGAAAAAGTGTCACGTCTTTCCTGGTTTGATTTAGGCGGCTGTGAGAGTTTTGGTGAGAGAGGTGGCACTATTTGCGAGGCGGCTCTGTACAATGAAGACCGTCAGGAAATGGTAACGGTACTTCGGGGTGGAGAGCGTTTGAGCTGTTATTTGAAAATTCAGGTGACACGGCCCATCGAAGAGCCGATAATCGGGTTTCAGGTAAAAAACAAGTTTGTGAATATTTTTGGTATTAATAGCTATAAATATGGCTTGCCATTCGGGCCGTTGCGTGAAGATAGCATAATCAGGCTGAGTTTTTCTTTTCCAACGTTGGGAAATGGTAAATATTTGGTGAATATCTCTCTTGCCGATGGAACCCAGCTCAATCATGTCCAGGAACACTTTATTTATGACGCCCTTGAAATTGAGGTGGCGAACAGTGCCCCGGAGTGCATTTATGCAAACCTGTTCGTTGTGGACAAGCGAACGATTTCCTTTGAACGTGTCGCAGAGCTTGTTTAGGAAGACGTGGTTATGGCATATAAACAACCTAATTTTTTCATTCTCGGGGCCGCAAAATCCGGGACGACCTCCTTGTATTTCTGGTTGAAACAGCATCCAGAAATTTTTCTGTCTGAGGTGAAGGAGACCTGTTTTTTTTCAGAGAGTTTTCAGGTTATTGATAACCCGATAGATTATGTGAACCTGTTTCGTGTGGTCCGCGAGGAAAAAATAATTGGCGAGGCATCGCATGTTTATCTGACCAACCCAGCCACAGCTCAAGTCTTGCACAGTCTGTTTCCCGAGGCGAAATTTGTCGTGGTGTTACGCAATCCCGCAGATCGGGCTTACTCTTTGTACCATCATATGGTGCGCCATGGTTATGAGTGGTGCAGCTCTTTTGAGCAGGCTCTTGAGGTTGAGGAATCGAGATTTTGTACACCAGATTTCAAGCATCATTGCGGCCAGTATTATTATAATTTTTTTTATTATAGATCAGGACTTTATGGTGAACAGCTTGCAAGATATCTTGATCTTTTTCCCCGGGAGAATTTTTATATTGTACCCTTTGTGCGGCTGAAGAATGATCCTTTGGCTGTGTTGCGGGAAATTTTTCGTTTCTTATCGGTGGATACCGAGTTCCTGCCAGAAATTGCGGTGCATAATCGAGGCACTATGACTGCACGCTGGCCGAATTTTCACTATGCGTTGCATCAGAGATGGCCGTTTCGCTCTCTTCCCGGAATTCGCAGTATGTTCGCCTCGAAAAACCTGGTTCCCGTTCCTCCTTTATCAGAAAAAACTCGCGGGCAGCTCATGGTGAGATACCAGGATGATTTGCAGTGGCTTTATGCGTTGACTGGAGTCACTGTCTCTTGAGCAGAGTTGAGGAATCATAAAATACGTTGTTTTCGTATCGTGGAGAAAAATATGTCGCAACGATCGTTTACCCGGGCACATCAGAAAAAATCTCAAAAAAAACAAGATATGTCTCAAGAGCAGCAGCCGTCTGTGCAGGCCATGGTCTGGTATCGCAAAGAGCATTGGGAAACCTTGAAAAAGCTGTTTGCTGACGGGGAGCAGCTGCCGCCAAGTTATGCCGACTGGTTGCAGCGGGCCGAAGAGATGGCAGCCGAGGCTCAGAGGCAGGGTGATGTGGTTCTCAAGGTCTATATTGAGCCAGAACCATTTGCCGAGTGGTGCCGTAATAAAGGCTGTGTGATGAACAGCGAGGCCCGTTCCCAGTTAGCCATTGAGGTGGCTCAGAGCCAGTCTTTTGCTCTGTAGTGTCACGAGGGTGTTTGAGCATTTCCTGAAACGGCTTTTTCGAGCGGTTTTTCGCTGAGCCATTTTTGCAGGGTGGTAAAGAGAAGTTCTTTTTTGATTGGTTTGGAAATATAGTCGTTCATGCCTGCGGCAAGGCAATGTTCTTTGTCTTCCTGCATTGCGTTTGCAGTCATTGCGATGATAGGTATTTGAGTAAATCCGTTGTTTCTGATGGCCTGGGTCGCCTGAAGACCATCAATTTTCGGCATTTGCATGTCCATGAGGATTGCCGCAAAATTGTCGGGAGAATCGAGAAAGGTCTGGAGTGCGAGCTCTCCGTTGTCGGCCATGGTGACCTGATATCCTGCTTTATTGAGTATGACTTTGATCAGTTTCTGATTGACGGGATTGTCTTCTGCAAGCAGGATATGTTGTCCTTTTGGTTTGAAAGGGATGGTTTGTGCCGTTGCAACGGGTTGCTGCCTGGTCGCAGACTGAGCAGATTGTGGGGGGGCTTTGTGGGGCGTTGCTTTAGAGAGCTTCGCTTCAAAATGGAAGGTGGTTCCCTCGCCAGGTTCACTTTCGACCCAGAGTTGTCCCTGCATCAGTGTGGCGATTTTTTTGCTGATGGCAAGTCCCAGTCCGGTTCCGCCGTATTTCCTCGTAGTGGAACCTTCAGCCTGTTGAAATTCTTCAAAAATTGTGTCAAATACGGCCTTGTCAAGGCCAATCCCGGTGTCACGGATTGTGCAATCCAGGCCAATGGTATTTGCGGTTTCCTCTGTGACGGTTATGCGAAGCTCGATTTCGCCTTGTTCGGTGAATTTGGCAGCATTTCCGAGCAGGTTGAGCAATACCTGGCGAAACCGTACCGGATCTCCTGATACTGTTTGCGGCAGTTTGTGGTCAATGTTGCAGAGCAGCTTCACCGGTTTTTCTGCAAGACGTGGCGAGATCAGCTCGCAGACATCGCGGGCTGTGATTCGTGGTTCAAAAGCGATGGATTCCAGTGACATCCGTCCGGCTTCGGCTTTGGAAAAATCAAGGAGGTCATTGATGAGGGTCAACAGGGTCTCGCCACTTCGTTTGATGGTCAACGCATGGTCGTGTTGGGGTTCTGTAAGGTTGCTGTCAAGGAGTAATTCGGTAAATCCGATAATGCCGTTCATCGGGGTACGAATTTCATGGCTCATGATTGCCAGAAACTGGCTTTTTGCGGCATTGGCGGTCTCTGCGGTGCGTTTTGCTTCGCGAAGCTCTCTGGTCTGTTCGTCGATGTCTGCTTGCAGTTTTCGTGAATAGTTTTTTTGCTGCTCGTGCATCAATTGGTAATTGCGTTCCGTTTCTTCGAGGATGTGTTGAAATTTAGCGTCGAGAACGGCAAGTCTTCTGGTGAGCTGTTTTTTCTGAATGGTGAGATTTTTCTTTGTTTGTTCAAGCTCTTCGTGCAGGAAAAAACTTTTGCAGGCGGTGTTGAAAAAGGTTGTCTGCTGTGATTCTTGCCCTGGAACAAGAGCCAGCATGAGTTCGAGTTCTTCGATAAAAATGTGGCCTGCTGTTTGTTTGTGGAGCTGTTCGGTACTGAGGCTGAGATTTTTAGGAAGAGAGATGTCTGGGGGTGTCAGTTCGTTTCCCGGGGTTGGAGTAATGGTGAATGTACAATCGGGGAAATTTTGTTCGAGAAAAACAAAAAATTGCTTCCGTCTTTGTTCGAGCATATTGTTTGTAAAGTGTTTCCCGTCTTGTTTTTTCATGATTTTTCGTTGTAGAGATCTTGAACTTTGGCCATTTCTTCGGGAAAATCGTTGAGCAAAAAGTGGTACTCATCATAATTTTCTTCCATATGAGCGAGCAGCGGTTCTGTAATCTCTGGATTGATGTGGGGGAGCACTGGATAGCCATGCTGGCTTACCAGATAGCCGGCAATCTGTAAAATGCCGGTGAGACTTGAAGGGGAAACTTCTGCAAGTGGAGTATGTTGATCCCGGATGGCCTCGCGGATCGGTTCTGTGATGGTCCATTGCTGGGTGATCAGATAGCCGAGTTCACAGTGGTCGGTAGCAAAGGCCTCTTGTTCGAGTGCTCGCATTGTAGAGACAGATGTGGCGTTTTTACAGATTGTATAAAAGGTTTCCGGATGTATCTGTTCTTCGATAATGAGTCCGAAGTCATGAAGGATACCGGAAAGATAGGCGTCATCCCCGTTGATTGCAAAGATTCGTTCCGCGATCATTTTGGCACATACCGCTACGGCTACACTATGCAGCCAGAGTTTTTCACGGGAGAAGCGTGTGGTGTCTGTTTTTTGTTTGAAAATGTCCATCACCGCTTCAGTAACCACAATAGTATTGAGGTTTTTGATGCCGAGGTAAATCACTGCCCTGTTGATCGAATCAATCTTTTGTATTGGTCCATACAGCGGGCTGTTGACGATTTTGAGCAGTCGTGCCACCAGTACCGGATCCATTTCAATGATTTCCACGAATTGCTTGATGGTGCTGGATGCGTCATCAAGAAGGCGGGAAAGCTCGATAACCACCGGAGGCAGGGGGCGTATCTTGCTGAATTCAAAGAGGAGCTTTTCGGGGGCTGAATTCATGGTCTCTCTTTTGTTTTAGAGGAATTTTAAATAAAGGTTCGTTGGTTTCATTGCTCTGTTGCAGGGAAAATGTCTTCCCGGAACAGGAGAGCCGTAGAGCTGTGATGCCTTTTTTGGGGCTGTAAAACCATGAATAAAATATGTGCTTATTCAAGGTGCCGATGCGTTACTGTTCTCTTCTGTCCGAGGGATTTCTCGTTTGGTAATTGCCTCGGCTTTTATGCGATCCAAAAGTGCTGCAAGAACCGGCTTGATGTGTTCTCGAATATCTCCGGCAACGACGATAAAAAGCAGATCGTCTCCGGGAACAAATTTTCCGGCTCTGGCTTCTATAAGTATCTCAAAAATGCCTGGATGTTGCAAATATTCCTCGCGGAGAGCCGCAATTTTTTCATAATTGGGCGTGACTTCGAGAAAGGCAACGCTGCTTCTGTCGTTTCGTGACCAACTGCGTACTACGCCGTTGTGAATCAGGATCATACCAACATTGTCTTGAAATCCTTCGTGTTTTTTGAGTTCTGCAATGCGTTGCGAAATATCCATTTTAAGACCTTGAGTGCTGAAAGTATTGTGGGGTCAGTGCCTGGCCGGGTGTATTTTTTTCCCGGGGCTGGCCAAAGTGAATTGCGGCGTTTTCTTTTTATTGTCCGAAAGAATCGGGAGCTGCCGCTGCTGGCGGAGCTGTTTTTTATGTTTTGTGAGCGGCGGTGTTTTGGTGTTACTTTTGCTTCCGGGTTGGTATGGAATGCGAAGTCGTTGCCCAATATAGATAGCTGCGTTGCGGTTCAGGTTGTTGGCGTTGCGGAGCTGTTCGAGACGGATGTGGTATTTTTCGGCAATCTCGCTTGCGGTATCTCCTCGTTGTACCCTGTAATATTTGTCTGGGAGTTGCCGGGAATGCAGAGAAGAGTGTGGAATTTTTCTTTTCTGCCTGGTCAGGGCGGGAGTACTCGGCAGACGCAGCTGGTAGCCTTTCGGAACGAGCTTTTTTCCCTGGAAGACCGTTTCTTTTAACGCCGGATTTAAGCGGCGAAGTGTTTTTGTGGTAACGTTGAAATGGCGGTGCAGGGATGCAATGGAGATGTATCCCGGGAGTTGCAGTGTTGTAAAGGAGACGGGTTTGTTGCGAAGAAGTGAAGTGCGTTCGAGGCGTTGTGCAACGTGTAGGGCGGCCAGATATTCCGCATAGAAATTACGCGAGGCGAAACCAAAATGGCCTGCATCGTAAAAGCGAAAGATACGCACATAGCTTTTCAGCTTTTTTTTGGCCCGCAGCATTCCTGCGGTTCCGTAATTATATGCGGTGATTGCCATTGGCCAGTTGCCGAGTTTGTTGTAGCTGTTTTTCAGGTACGCAGCGGCGGCCTTTGCGCTGAGAAATGGGTCGAGCCGTTCGTCAATGGCACTTGAAATGCGGAGATAGCGTTTGCCTGTGGCTCGGGTGAACTGCCATATCCCGGCGGCTCCAGATTTGGAGTGCGCCTGGGGGAAAAATGATGATTCCACATGGGGAAGATAGGCTAATTCTGCGGGAAGTCCTTGGTCGGTAAAGATTTTTTTCAGCCGGGGCATATAGGCTCCGGAGCGTATAACACCTTCAATAAAGCGTTCTTTAAGGCCGATCTGGGTACGCAGTCGTGTGGCCGCCTCTTTCATCCGGGTGGCTCGTTTGCTTCCGGTAAACATTGCTGCAATTTTTTTTTCCTCGGCGTTTGTGGGCCGTTTTCCTGTGGCAAGGTTGTTGAGAATTGTACGGTATTTTTTTTCTCCAATCCGAATGAGGGCCCTGTTAAGCTGCCGGGCACCAGGTGTCTTTGGGTCAATGAGAGAGACGACACCATAGACTCTGGACAAATCTTTTCTGTCATGTATAACAGCAGAATGTACGGAATAGTCGGCGTAGATTTTCTCCCAGAATCTCACATTGGCCTGAATCGCCGCAGGGCTTGGAAATGATCGAGAGGCTGCTGCATATCCCGAAAATGGTGTAACGAGAACGAGAAGAGCTGCAAATACCGCAGGCAAAAGGAGACGGCAGCGAAAATGACACAAGATGTTATTCATGGACTATGAAAATAGATTGATATTGTGCAGACATCTTGAATAACTCTTCTTTTATGCAGCGATTTCGTTATTGTTGAAGGAAAACACATTGTAAGGTTATTCTCGTTTTTTCTAAAGATAGCTTGTTTTGCCTGACTTTTTTTAACTATACGACCTTCGAGGAAGCAGGGCAACCTGCATCTTGAGAAAAAGGAAAATACTATGTACACACCAATTATAGGCACTCTTGGATATATTTTGTCACCAGATAAAAAGAAAACCCTTCTGGTGCATCGTAATAGACGGCAGCATGACCAGCATCTTGGTAAATATAACGGTCTTGGTGGCAAGATGGAGCCGGGAGAAGACGTGTACCATTGCATGGTTCGTGAAATTCGTGAAGAGGCTGGCATCTCTTGTCTGGATGTGGTGTTGCGAGGTATTATCAACTGGACCGGGTTTGGCCCTGATGGGGAAGACTGGCTGGGATTTATTTTCAGGATTGATCGTTTTTGTGGGGAACCATTTACCGTAAACGAGGAAGGAGATCTGCTCTGGGTAGAGTTGTCGCAGCTTGGGGCTTTGCCGATGTGGGAAGGAGATCGTCATTTTCTGCCGATGGTGTTTGATGATGATCCTCGGATATTTCATGGATATATGCCATATGCAGGCGGCAAGCCTCTGGATTGGCAGTGGATTAGAAGGTGAGCTTTGCGCTTGCGCAACGTGTGTTGCATGGTATAGTCAGGAAAAAATATCTTATTTCACATTCAGATAAAAAGGTGCATATATGTCAGAAGAAAAAGAATTACAACAGCTTGAAGAGAGTATTGGACGATTGCTGCATGATTTTGATGTGTTGCAAAAAGAAAAGGCTCGGCTTGAAGATACGCTGCGTGCCCGGGAGGCAACGATTGCTGATTTGCGTCATCAGCTTGAAGAAAGTGGTATGGAAAAACTTGAAGTCGAAGACCGGATTGGGCGTATGCTGCAAAGAATTGTGACCTGGGAACAGGAGAACGACAAGGATGCGCAGAAAGAAGGTTCTGATGCCTTCGCTTCTCAGTCTGCCGCTGTTGTTTCTGATGAAGACGATGCCTTAGACTCTGCTGAAAGCAGTTCTGGGCCTCAGGCGAGTCTGTTCAAGGTGGCAGACGAACCGGAGAACCAATATTAGAGAGTGTTCGCTGAAATCCAGGATCCTGGAACGTCTCTTGATGAGGATACTGTGTCCAGGGAACAGGAGGAGGGCTGATGAGCGACACAGAGAGGCTGGTTCGGTTCCGGCTGCTTGACGAGGATTTCGCTTTTTATACCGGGATTTCGGAAGAAGAAATGGCGGAGATTTTGGCCTTGGTGCGTGAGCGGTTCGAGGATGGTGGCTCGCTGCCCAGAGGAACTGTGCCGGCGAATAAAGTTGCGATGCTGGCCTGTTTGAGAATGGCCTCTGATTATTTGCGGCTTGAAAAAGAGTTTACTGCGTATCGCCAGACGATGCGATCCCACCTCTCGAAGATGACCGATGAGATTGAAGGGCTCTTTAAGGAGGGGGTATAAACGTCTGCTGGGCTTGTAAACATTCCGACCTCCTGTGTTGCTTCATGGGCTGATGAAATATCCGGGCTACGTTTTGCATAGCGAAGTTTTTCTTGAGTCCATTCAAGGGCAACTGATGGCTTTTTACGAAACTATCAGTCCGAGTATTCATGAATCCCTTTGTTGTGGGTGTGGGCGGATTTGATATTTTGTTTTCGTTTCCAGGAAAGTCTGTTATAGTGGCCGCAATGCATTTCCCTGACCACAATGGTTGAGAGCATTGGGGTCTTTTTTTATTTGTGTGTATGAAAACAGGGAGAGTTTTCCCTGCGCTGTTGGTGATCTGTTGCGTGTGTTGAGCCAACTCGTAAAAGAAGGGTAGCTTCGCTGGTTGTTTAAGAACGCTCTTTTGTGGAGATTTCTGACGCAATCATGGGCATGCCCACCTGATTATTCAGGTTTAACTGACCGATAGACACGGCAGTGCGGGGAAATGTCTGCCACCAGGCAGATCTTGCTGCAATGCGATATGCCGTACAGGGAAAGATTCTTTGGAACGGCTTGGGATATATGGAACCTTGAAAATTTTGTGTTCTGGTCATATTTGAGGTGTCCAAAATAGAGTACAGCGATGCTGTTGTAAGGTGCGGTTATTGTCTGTGATTTGTGGTGACGATGGTGGTGTGTCGTTTGCTGGTCATGTCGCCGGGCACTTGTTCCGTACCGAAGACGAAAAGAAATAAGGTGTGGTGTTCCGTTTGAGGTCTGTTTGTCTCGGGATGCAGCCTTGGAGATATTCTGGAGTTTCCCGGACAGGCGGTGTCTGGTGCCGGTTTCGTATATACGCACCTTGAACGTTGTGTCCTTCGTGGTGTGTTGTAGGTGGCGATGTGGTTCCACATCGTCTGCTGCTTCTCTTGAAGATGTCCTTTTTTTCGTTCTTGCTCATTACTATATAAGGTTGTGCATATAATGTTAGATGATTCTTTTTTCTTGCTGTTTGTCGGCGTTGCCATTGCTGTTGCTGCTGTTGGCGGATATTTTTTTCGTAAAAAATACAGTGAAGGACAGGCCCGCAACATAGAGGAGCAAGGACGGCAAATTATTGAAAATGCTATTATTCAAGCCGAACAACTTAAAAAAGAGACCCTGTTGCAGAGCAAGGAGGAGGCCTATCAGATAAAACAGGATGTCGAGAAAGAGTTAAAGGCCGACCGTGATGCGTTAAAGAGTGAAGAACGGCAGCTTACCCGGCGTCAGGATAGTCTGAAAAAGGAGTGGGAGGCCTACGAGCGCAAGACCCTTGATCTTCAAGCCGCACGAGAAGAGATGCGCCGCAAGGAAGATGAGATTAAAGAACGTTATCAGGAAGTGGAGAATCTCGTTGGCCAGCAGCGTCATGAAATGGCTCGTATTGCGGGTATTTCCCAGGAAGAGGCCAAGAAAATGCTTATGGCTTCTCTTGAGAGCCAGGCCCGGATGGATGCAGCCAAGCGGTTGACTAAAATTGAAAATGAAATGAAAATGGAGGCGGATCGCAGAGGCAAGAATATTCTGGCTCTGGCCATCTCCCGGTATGCCGGGGAATATGTCGCAGACAAGACTGTTTCGGTGGTACCGCTGCCCAGCGATGAAATGAAAGGCCGGATTATCGGTCGGGAAGGACGTAATATCAGGGCTATTGAGGCTGCTACCGGCATTGATATCATTATTGACGACACTCCTGAAGCGGTTATTCTTTCTGGATTTAACCCTGTACGTCGCGAGATTGCCCGATTGGCCCTGCTTCAGTTGATTACCGATGGCCGTATTCATCCTGGCCGTATTGAAGAGGTTGTTGCCAAGGTTACCCGAGAACTTGATGTTTCGATGCGCGAAGCCGGAGAACAGGCTACTTTTGATGTGGGTGCGCATGGTGTCCATGTGGAATTGATAAAACTTCTTGGTCGGCTTCGTTACCGAACCAGCTATGGGCAGAATATGTTGCAGCATTCCCTCGAGGTTGCCTTTCTTTGTGGAGTTATGGCCGCAGAGCTGGGTATAGATGTGAAAACTGCGAAACGAGCTGGTCTGCTTCATGATATTGGTAAGGCCGTGGATCATGAAGTTGAAGGGTCGCATGCTATTATTGGCCGTGATCTGGCTAAAAAATATGGTGAGCCAGAGGCGGTTGTTTATGCAATTGGTGCGCATCACGAAGACCAGCCCCCCCAGAGTGTGCTTGATGTATTGGTGCAGTCGGCAGATGCGCTGTCCGGGGCACGGCCGGGGGCCAGAAAGGAGATGTTGCAGAGTTATGTGAAACGTCTCGAGGATCTTGAGGGAATAGCCAATAGTTTTTCCGGGGTTGATAAATCCTATGCGATTCAGGCAGGGCGTGACCTGCGGATTATTGTTGATTCCAGTTCGGTGGATGATGACCAGGCGGTGTTACTCAGCCAGGATGTGGCCCGTTCGGTTCAGGAACAGCTCACCTATCCTGGTCAAATCAGAGTTACCGTGATTCGAGAGACCAGGGCCGTTGAATTTGCTCGTTAGCACCTGAGATGTTTTTGCTTTTTGGAAAGAGGCGCGTGCTTTTTCTTGCCGGTGTCCTGGGGAGTGAGACGGTTCAGAGAAGAGAGACTCGTTAACAGTCTGGGTCGAGGCTGGGGTTGAAATAGCCAAATCCAAGATTCGGAAAGGTCGCTTTGAGCTGTTGTATCCAGGGGCGTATTCCGATGGCTGGTGTTGTAGCATCGTGACCTACCGTTTCCAGATACCATTCCGGGTCCATATTCAGGTTTCTCAGCTGGATGAAGTCGGGATGGAGTTCTTCAATAAACTCACAGAGGGTTTCAAATTCTGCAGGGCAATCGGTAAACCCCGGTAGAATGAAATAGTTGAGTGAAACAAATTTTCCATAGTCTTTCATAACCCGGATAGACTGTTTTACATCACCAAATGTATAGCCTCTGGGTCGGTAATATCGTGTGTAGGGGTGTTCTCTTACCGAGTTGAGACTGACCCTTATCGAATCAAGACCTGCCTGGGCCAACTGGGCTACGGCCTTGGGCCGACTGGAGTTGGAATTGAGATTGATCGTTCCTCGGTTGGTACGTTGCCGGATGCGCTGGATTGCCTTGGCCATGACCTCTGCTTGGAGTAAGGGCTCTCCTTCACAGCCCTGGCCAAAACTGACGATGGCCTTGTCGGCGTGTTCCAGATGGGGAACAGCCATATCGCTTATCTCTTTAGGGTGAGGGACAAAAGAGATACGGTCCTGGGTTGACGGGCAGCAGCCCGATTCCTGGAGAGAAATACAGCCAATACAGCGGGCATTGCATTGCGGTGATGTCGGGAGTGGTGCTTCCCAGCGCCCGAGAAAATAGTTTTTTGCGGCCGGGCATCCGTAGACCAGACAACATTTTCCCAGATGCTGTATAAGCCGGTTTGCTGGGTGCTGGCGGAGTTTTTTGTTGGTTTTTTGTTGCAGCTCTCTGGGATTGAACTGGTCGCAATCCTGACGGGTACTTGGATCGCTGCGAAATGCCGTTACCCAAAAACGGTCATCGTACCAGCCAACACAGCTATAGGCAAAAAGAGGCAGTCGTGCTGCCCCGGGTTTGCTGACATAGGCACTGTTGAAAATGGCAGTGTGCGCCGGGGCCATGAAGGCTGCCACGGCCTGGATTGGAGCTTTCGGGATAAACGGATGTTCTGCGACGAGCAGAGGCTCTCGAGTCGCCGGATCACACCCTACCGGTAATCTCTCCGGTAATACAAAAAGTTCGCTTCCTTCGGGAAGCTCAATGAAATCTTCGCGCTGGGGAGCGTGCATCATCCCCCCAGCCATGCCTGCGGGCTCAAGCTCGGGAAGATCAACGATATTTCCCTGGTCATCGGCAAAGACCAAGGCCGGCATTTTTTCAGGGTGTTTCATTGCGGGGGCCGCAGGACCTTGCAGACGGAATCAATGGCCCGGTACACGTCGAGATCGTCGCCATAAATATCGGTCATATCCGGGTGGTCGATGAGGTCTTCAACCAGATATTGGGTGAGATAGAGGCTGATTACGTTGGGATCCTGTACCAGGGTTCTGACTGGAGCGATTTTCATTTGAAACGCAAAATCGTCGATACTTCCAAGTGATTGAAGCTGTTCTACCAAGGCTTCTCTGATCTTGGTTGTTGCGGCGACTTCTATGGTTTGCAGATCAATGAGGCGTTGTAAGAGCCGCAAGGCCAATTGCTCGGCATGTTCTTTTGCATGGCGGAACATCTGGCGGCGTTCCTGCTCTCGTCTTCTGTCGATGGTTCGAATGGTTTTATCTGTGGTTCTGTTGGCGCTGACTTTTACCTTTGCCATATGACACGCCTCCCTGTGTGGTCAATGTCTGCGGTGTAGAGTGCAGGTTTTTCCTTGCTTATGGTTTTCTTTCTTGGTGGTATATAAACAGATTTCAGAAATATCACTACATTAAAATATCATTTGCAGGGAACTCTTTTTCGTTTTCAGAAAAGAGTGTGCGCTGAAAGGCCGCAGGAGTTTGAGTGTTCTGTATGGATAAATGAAAATAGTTGTTGAATTTACCGGCCTTTTCATTGTACATATCTTTAAGTTTGGAGTTTTTGTCATACTCAGGAATAAATTTATACAGTACGCCTGAATATTCCTGGCTTTTTGAAATATTTGAAGACAACTTTTGGAGGTTTTTGTTATGTCAACACATTTACGTATGGTTCTGCCTGCACTTCTTTGCCTTTCTTCGCTGACTTTTTCTGGTTGTTGTTCCAAAAAAATAGTGGAACCTGAAGTGGCGCCTGTACAGGAAGAGGTCGCTGTTGAAGAATCTCTGGAATCACCACCGGTCGTTGAAGAAACTGTTGCTGTTATGGAAGGCCGTACCTCGGTACCGATGCTTCCTGTCTATTTTGACTTTGATGCTTCTGGAATTAAAAGTGATCAAGATGCCCGTATCCAGGTGAATGCTGATTTCCTGGCGAAGAATCCTGAAGTTAATATTCGTATTGAAGGAAACTGCGATCCTCGTGGTACCAATGAATATAATATGGCTCTTGGGGAACGCCGTGCCTTGAGTGCCAAAAAATATCTGACGAACATTGGTATTGCAGAAGAACGCATGACCACTATCAGCTACGGTGAAGAACGACCGTTGCTCTATGGTCATGATGAGTTGTCCTGGGCCCAGAATCGTCGGGATGATTTTGTCATTGTAGAATAATTATTTTCAAGATGGGAAATAATATTTTTTCCCATCTTGTTTTGGAGGAAGATGGCATGAAGATTCGTGCATTGTTGCTGGCTGCGGTGTTGTCTGGCAGTATGAGTTTTACCGCAGTAACTCAGGCAGTGGCCGGGGACAAGATTGGAGTTGTCAATTTACAGCAGATTATCATAAGAAGTGATGCCGGAAAAGCCGCTAAAATTCGTCTTGATAACAAAGCGAGAGAGTTCCAGCAAAAATTTCAGGCCGAAGAACAGGCGCTTGTTGCTTTGCAGCAAGAGATAGAAAAGAAGGAATCGGCCTGGAACGAACAGAAAAAACAGGAAAAGGTTCGGGAGTTTCAAAAAAAGCGTCGTGACTTACAGAGTAAAACGGCAGATGCACGTTTTGAATTAAAACAGCTCGAAGAAAAAGAGTTTCAGCCTATCCTGAAGTCTTTAGATGGTGTAATCAAGGCCTATGGCAAGAAAAAAGGATATCGTTTGATCCTTGAGAAAAATAATGGTGCCGTGCTGTACGCTGATAAAGCTATTGATGACACTGATATGATGGTCAAGGAGCTGAATGCTGCTATGAAATAGTTTCAGATCAGGTGTTCAGATTTGTGGAACAGAAAACGGTATGAAAGGGCATTCCTTTCATACCGTTTTTTTCATTGTAAAAAAGCGGCTGTTGAAGTTTTTTGGAAGATGTTATTGAGAGGTTGGCCATTTTCGGGTGTGATTTTTCTCTCTGAATTTTGTGAAAAGTTGCCTCTGGTAAATTGGGCTGCTCTGAGAGCGTTTATATGTACAAAGATATTATAGTCATCGGGTAATCTTTCCTGTGACTCATTATTAAAATAAGAAAAAGATACCAGATATTATGACGATACGAAGTATGACCGGGTTTGGACGTGGCACGGTAGAACACCAAGGGAGAATCTGGACGGTGGAGGTGCGTACGGTGAACAACCGGTTTCTTGATTGTAATCTGCGGCTGCCCAAAGAGTATCATGCCCTCGAAGAACGGGTCAGAAAACGCATCGGAGAATATCATGCCCGGGGCCGGGTAGAGCTTATGGTCTCCGTGCACGGTGATTCTTCTGATCTGGTGCAGCTCAGTTATAATGAAACTCTGGCGAAGCGCTATCTTGAAGCCCTTGATGGTATTGCCGAGCAATTTGGCATTACCGGAGAAATTTCTGCTGTTCAGTTGACCTCTTATCCTGATGTTTTGGTTCGAGAGCGACAGGAAGAAGATCTTGAGGTCGTCTGGCCTTGTTTGGGTGCTGCCCTTGATTCTGCGTTGGCCGCCTGCGAAGAGATGCGCTGTCGTGAGGGGGCGGCTTTAGCCGCTGATCTAGAAACTCGTATAGCTGCCTTTACCGCCCTGGTTTTGCAGGTTGAAGAAGCTCTTCCCGAGGTGCAGCAGATTCGTGAAGCCCAGCTGCAGGCCCGTCTTGAGAAATTGCTCGACGGGGTGGCTGTTGATCCGCAACGGCTTGCCCAGGAGGTTGCAATTCTCGTTGACAAGGCAGATGTGACCGAAGAACTGGTACGGATTCGCAGTCATTTGCAACAGTTTTGCGGCTTTCTTGAAAAAGGACAGGAGGTTGGTAGAAAGTGTGACTTCCTGATTCAGGAGTTGCTCAGAGAGGTGAATACCATTGCCTCAAAGAGCAGTGATGCTGGTATTGCCCATCTCACCGTAGCCTTAAAGAGTGAGCTGGAGAAAATCCGGGAACAGGTACAAAACGTAGAGTAGCATGAAACTGTTAAACGTAGGGTTTGGAAATACTGTAAAGGCCCGGCGCATTGTCGCGGTGGTGAATACTGGTTCTTCGCCGGCAAGAAAGTTGAAAGAGCTGGCCAAAAAGGAAGGCAAACTCATTGATGTTACCGAGGGGCGGCGTACCCGCTCGATACTGGTCATGGATTCCAACCATGTGGTGCTTTCTTCGATTCAGCCTGATACCATTAACCAGAGAATGCAAGCCCTGGAACCGGAGTATCATCTTGAAGAATTGCGCGATGAAAAATGAGGTATTAGCTATGTCTCGAGGACTTCTTTTTGTTGTTTCTGCGCCTTCTGGTACTGGAAAAACTACCTTGCTGCAAAAAACTATGGCATCGCTCGCGAACCTGGAGTTTTCGGTATCCCATACCACCCGGGCACCCCGCCCAGGCGAGCAGGATGGCCGCGATTACCATTTTGTCAGTAGCACGGTTTTTCAGAAAATGCAGGCTGAGGGCTGTTTTGTGGAGTCGGCCACGGTGCACGGTTCCATGTATGGTACCAGTGCCGCTGCGCTTGCCGCACAGCAGGATCAGGGACGTGATGTGTTGCTTGATATAGATGTCCAGGGAGCTGCTATTTTGCGGGCTTCGGGTCTTGATGCTGTGCATATCTTTGTGGCACCGCCGGATATGAAGGTACTCGAACAGCGTCTTCGGAACCGTCATACTGAGAGCGAGGAAAAGATAGCTCTACGGCTTGATAATGCCAGGGAAGAGATGGCTGCGGCGAGTCTTTATGAGTATGTTTTGGTGAACGATGATCTTGTGGAGGCCGTGACAGCTTTTTCGGCTATTATCATTGCGGAGCGAGCCCGGCATCGTCGTAATGCCCAGGGTGAAACACTTACTCTTGGGATGTGATGATGAGTTCTGGTCGCAAAGAGATGGGGCAAGGCGTAGAAAAACGCGTAAGATGTGGGGCCGATCTGCTGTGGGGGATCCATCCGGTATATGAACTGCTGGTAAAGCAACCGGCCCGGATCGTGGAAATTTTTGTGGTTCGAGGGAAACGTGGCAAAAAATATTCCGAAATCATCGAGCTTTGCCGTAGCCACGGAATAAAATTCTCTTTTGTTGGCTCGTTAAAGCTTACCGGGCCAGAGGGGAGCCAGGCCCGGCATCAGGGAGTTGTTGCCCGGGTCAATGCTGTTGCGGTGAAAGATTTTGACCTCTTTGTTGCCGACTTTGCCGAAGCTGTGCGTCAGGGACAGAATCCCAGGGTTGTGGTCTGTGACGGGCTGCAGGACCCTCACAATATTGGGGCTATTATTCGTTCGGCCCTTGCTTCTGGAGCCTTTGGTGTGGTGTTGACCAAAGAGCGTTCCGCACCCTTGGGTGGTACTGCGGCAAAATCTTCTGCCGGGGCGATCTCGCACATTGATGTCTGTCAGGTCACTAACCTGGTTATGGCCTTGCAAAAACTGCAACAGGCGGGTGGCTGGGTCTTTGGCACGGTGAAGGATCGTGATGCTGTTTCTCTCTATGCGGCTGATTTCAAGGTCCCGGCCTGCATTGTGGTGGGTAGTGAGGGTAAAGGGCTTCGGCCCTTGGTGAAAAAACAATGTGATATCCTTGTTACTATTCCGATGCGGGGCAGTCTTGATTCTCTTAACAGTTCGGCGGCGGCAGCCGTAGTTCTTTTTGAGGCCCTGCGGCAATCTTTGTAAATACGAAAATACGAAAAATTCCTTTTACGAAGATGGATCGGTAAAAGGAGTGTTGTGGTGAAAAACTCGTCTCGCAGGAATGGATAAGGAGAGGTGAGGTTACTCCGGGTTGGCGATACGAATGGAACCCACTTCTTCACTGATACCCCTTTTGATAACCTGGCGGTTATAGGCCGCAATGACGTTTCTGCGCCGCAGCATCCCGATAACCCATCGGTTTTCTAAGGTTTCAACGACCGGGATTTCTTCAATTCCCTTGATGTCAAAGAGCTGCATCGCGGTGTACAATGTGTCGTCGGGAGTCAGGGTTATCACGTCTCGGTTACAGATATCGCCGACCAGCTCTGAAGCCCTTTCGCTAACATCCCGGAGCAGCAGGTTTTTAATGTCGAGCATCGAGATGATGCCGGTCATCTTGCCCGTATCGTCAACGACCGGAAAATAAAACCCTCTCTTGGCCTGGCTGAAGATTTCCAGGAGTTGGTTGACATTGGCCCGTTCGCTGATGAAATCGACATCTTCACTGATGGCAAGTCCGACCCGAAGCGATTTCATGATCGCAACTTCCCGGCCTTCGTGGACATTGATTCCTTCACGGGTGAGATCTACGGTATCAATGGAATCCTGGTTGAGTTGCTTGGCGACGATAGTGCCGATGATCGAAGCCAGCATTACAGGGATAATGATCTTGTAATTTCCGGTCATTTCAAAAAGAAGAAAGATTGCCGTCATCGGTGCATGGGTTGATGCCGCAAGAAAGGCCCCGATACCCACGCTGGCATAGGCCCCTGGCCCTGCGGTCATGTTGGGGAGGAGGTTGTGTACAATTGATCCGAAGGTGCCACCAATCATGGTTCCGATAAAGAGTGCCGGGGCAAAGACCCCGCCGGAGCCTCCTGAACCGAGGGTAATTGCAGTGGCCAGGATTTTGAGAAAAATTAAAAGAAACAGGAGCCATGTTGCTCCATCTCCGTAGAGGACTTCACTCATGAAATCGTAGCCATCTCCCATGATTTGAGGAAATACTATGCCGATGATACCGATGAGCAAGGCTCCGGTTAACGGTTTGAGTTGGGCATGGAGAGGTATTTTCTGATAGGCGTCACGGACCCAGTAAAAGATTCGGATATGGAGTACGGCACAGACGCTGACGAAAATGGCCATCAGGCAGTAGAGGGGAATTTCTGCATAATAGTTGACCACGGTGTATTTCGGGATGAAAAATAGACTGAATTCACCGTGATAGGCCCTGGTGACCACGGTGGAGATTGCGGAAGCTGTGATGAGGGCCGCAAAAGAGGAGATTTCGTAGGTGCCCAGCATCACGATTTCCGCGGCAAAAAAGATCCCGGCAATGGGGGCATTAAACATTCCGGCGATGCCTCCGGCGCAACCGGCAGCGATATAGAGCTTCATCCGGTTTCCCGAGACTCGGAAGAATTGGCCGAGTTGTGAACCCATAGCTCCGCCGATCTGGGCGATGGGGCCTTCTACCCCGGCAGAATTCCCGGTACCAATGGTAAGTGCGGTGCTGACGATCTTGAGCACAATAGCCCTGGCCTTGATATAGCCGCTTTCGAGGTTGACAGCACGGATAAACTTGGTGAAACCGTACCCGTTCACCTCTCCTGGAAAGAGCAGCGACAGTGGAATGAGAAATACCATGCCGAGCATCGGGATAAGGGGCAGTAATAAAATCCGCCAGCCGCCTTCATGGACTCCGAGCCATGCGCTGCCGCCGACAAAGACCATCTCATGGACAAAATCCACTGTTTCCCGAAATACGATGGAGAGTACTCCAGACATAACCCCGATGAACATTGCCACCGCTATCAGCCGGGTGTTTTCTCCGGGAAGGAGCAGGCGGCAGCTCCGTTTTAGAAAATTGGTCACTGTTGTTTTCATTCTGGTTCCGGGATGTTGCATCCGCAAAGAGCGGCCTGGTTAAGAAAAAAATCATCGGTCATTCCAGCGATGAAATCCCGTACCATGATTTCTGGCTGCTGTTCTTCTTCGTGGTGTAGCCCAATATCCTGCATCAAATCGGCTCCTGATTTTCCTGGTTCACGGCCTTTTTTTAGCTGGGTGAGATAGTAGTCAAAGAGCTGTTGGTAGCACTCTCCAATACGGGTGAAGTTCTTCTTGGTCTCAGGGGCAAGATAAATATTTTTGTAATTAAAAGATTTTAATTGGCGCAAGGCCTCAGAGCAGCGCTCACTGAAACAGATCTCTGCATTGTCTGGGCTTTCGTGTGGTGAGGGCACTCGGCTGTTACTTATGAGATCGGTGACCAAAGTATAGACGATGGTGCCGTTGCTTTGGCCCAGTATGTTGCTGCATGCTTCCGGGATGTCGGTGCGTTTGATGATACCTAAGGTGATTGCGTCTTCAATGTCCCGGCCAATATAGGCGATGGTGTCGGCAAGTCGTACCACGCAGCCTTCAAGGGTGCCTGGGATGCAGGAAAATTTTGGATCGGCCTCTTTGGCAGCCATTTTTTTATCAAAGGTTTCAAATGAGAGTTCAGCTTCGGGACGTAGTCCTGTAGAATGGACTTCCCCATCATGGCAGAGGATACCGTCCAGGGTCTGTACGGTTAGGTTCCAGCCACGGCCTTTTTTTTCGAGGCGATCAAGAAATCGCACCGATTGCACATTGTGTTGGAATGGCGGCAGTCCGTGTTGTTGACAGATGGTTGATAAAAAATATTCTCCGTCGTGGCCAAACGGAGGGTGGCCAATGTCATGGCCGAGTGCAATGGCCTCAATGAGGTCTTCGTTGAGGTATAAAAAGCGTCCTATGGTCCGGGCGATACGGGATACCAGCTGGACATGGAGAACCCGATGGGTAATATGGTCATTTTTTACCAGGCAAAACACCTGAGTTTTGTCGATATATCTGGTGTAGGCCCGGGAATGTAAAATACGGTCGGCATCTACGGCGAATTGCTGTCTGTAGCCGGTCCGGGGTTCTTTGTAGCGGCGTATTGCCTGGTTGCTTCGGGTCGCAAGTGGCGAGAGCCGATCGTGTTCGTTTTTGTTTAGATCAGCGAGTTTTTCAAATAACAGGCTGTCCTGGGAGAAAGATGTCATCTGCAGCTTCCTGAGAAAAAAGAAAAAGCATGTTGCTCATCGAAAAAAAGAAACTAATATACACTCTGGAAAGAAAAATGCACCAAAGCTGTAGTGGTGTCACCTGTTTTTTTAAGGAGCAAATATGAAGATAACCATAGCCTATTGTACAAAATGAAACTATGAACCCCGTGCTTCCAGTTTGGGAGCGGAACTTGCCACGGAACTGGGCGCTGATGTCGAGCTGATTCCTGCGTCTGGAGGTGTCTTTGAAGTGACCGTAGATGATACCTTGATATTTTCCAAAAAAGCCTTGAAGCGGTTTCCAGAACAGGGAGAAATTATAGACCTTGTTCGTAACGATTCGTAACTATTCCGAAGGGTTCTGGTTTGGTGGTGTCAGGTCTTTGAGCTGCATACACGAGGCGATACAATCTTCGCATCGCCTTTCAGAGCTTCCGGTGATACAGTGTTCTCTGAATTTGCGGATCAGATCGTCGCCGCCTCGTGGACAGTGCTGCATAAAATCGATAAAACTGATCATTCGATTGATTATTTCTGGTGGAGCACAGTGTTCGATGCGGCAGGCACCTTCGTCGGCGATATTTTCGTTGAGAGCCAGAACCTCGATGAAAAAACGTTTCAAGGTTTCATGACGAAAGATAACATCTTCGGCGACTTTCTTCCCCTGGGGGGTCATGGTAATGGCCTCGTAGGGCTCATAATTGATCAGCCCTCTTTTTGACAAGGCCCGAAGTGCTTCGGTTACTGAGGCTCGGCTCACATCAAGGCGGGCGGCAATCTCCTTGGAACGAGCTACCATTTTTTCGTCGATAATATGGTAGATTGCCTCTATATAATCTTCGAGGCTTGCGCTGAGTGCCTTTTTATGTTTCATAGTCGTTTCCCGGTGATTTTTAAGGAGTTGCAACCCCGGCTTGTTTTGCCTGTGGTTGGGCAGGGTCGGTGTTGTGAGATTTTTCAGGATAGTTTTTTGCTATAATTCGCTATTTTCAACGGATCGCAATCTTTGTGTGATGCCTTGCATAACTTACAGTTGTTTCCTGGCAGAGTCAAGAAGACAGCTCGAAAATCACTGAGGGCCAGGAGAGCTGCTCTGGGGTGAATAATTTATTATGCTTTGTGAACTTCGAATAGAAAATCTTGCACTCATCAATGCTCTTACCCTGAATTTTGAGTATTCCGGGCGAGGGGGGTTGGTGGTGATGACCGGAGAGACTGGTGCTGGAAAATCGATTATGCTCCGGGCTATCCATTTGCTTACCGGACGTCGGGCTTCGGTAGACTGGATACGTAGCGGTGCTGCGCAATGCACTATCGAGGCTCTTTTTGAATTACGTGAGAGCAACAAGCAGATTGCTGCTCGTCTTGAAGAGGGTGGCTTTGCTTCTGATTCGATACTCATCGTGAAACGGATTATCAGCCGTAATGGCCGATCCCGGTATTATTTGAATGGGGCGTTGGCTACAGCCCGCATGGTTGCAGAAATCACCAGTGAGTTGGTCACCGTGGCCAGCCAGCATGACCACCAGAAATTATTGCAGCCTGGGTTACATCTTGATTTTCTTGACACCTATGGCGGCTTACATGCCGAAAGTGCTGAGCTGGAGAAGGCCTTTTCTTTTTGGCAGGCAAAGCGTGCTGAATTGGCAGAGCTTCTCGTCGAAGAGCAGGGCAAGGAGCAGCGTCGTGATTTCCTTGCTTTTCAGCTTGATGAAATCGAAGAGGCCGCTCCGGAACCTGGTGAAGATGAAAGTTTGAAGGCAGAAAAACATCGTCTAAAAAGTGCCGATCTTTTGTTGCGGCTTAGCCAGCAGAGCCAGATGTTACTTTCGGGAAAAATTCTCGATGCCCTTACTGAGGTGCGTAAGAATATGGCGCAATTGGCTGAGCTAGATTCTGATGCGGCACCGCTTGCCGAAGAGATTGCCGGCTATGCCTTTCAGGCCGAAGATCATGCTGCAGCACTTCGTAATTACCGCAATACTCTGGAGAGTAACCCGTTACGTCTTGAACAGGTTACAGAACGCCTTGATGTTCTCCAGGGGCTAAAACGTAAATATGGTAAAACTATTGAGGAGGTTTTGTGTTTTGCCGAGGATGCCCGCAAGGAGTTGGCCGGTATTGAAAATATGGATCGCCGGGTTGCTGCCCTGCACGAAGAGCTGGAGGTTCTTGAACAAAAACTTTGTTCAATGGCAAAGACGTTGGGAGAGAGACGTCGTAAAGCTGCCCAGGTTATGGAACAGGCTATGGATCAAGAACTTGCCTCATTGGCCTTTGGGCAGTCTGGTTTTGAGGTACGCTGGCAGGACGTGGCCTTTCTGCCCGAAAATTTGACTGCCCAGGGCTGGGATCGCTTGGAATTCTTTTTTTCCGCGAATCCTGGCGAACCGGTGCGACCGTTGAGCAAGGTGGCCTCTGGTGGCGAATTATCTCGATTATTGCTTGCGATGAAATGCCTGCTTGCCAGAAAAGATCTGGTGGATACGGTGATTTTTGATGAAGTGGATGCCGGGATTGGCGGTGAGGCTGCTGAGGCTGTCGCCCGCAAGATTCAGGAACTGGCAGGGCATCATCAGGTGTTTTGTATTACTCATCTTCCCCAGATTGCTGCCCGTGGTGACGTGCATTTTGAGGTGGTTAAAGGGGTGGCAGAGGGACGAACCTCTTCGCGGGTTTCTTTGTTGTCCCGGGAACAACGTGAAGCTGAACTGGCCAGAATGCTGGCTGGTGATTCTGCCACAGAACAGACTCTGGCCTGGGCTCGTGAGCTGCTTAGTAACGGTTCTGAGGAACGGTCGTGAGAGCTTTAGCCTTGTATTCCGGTGGACTTGACTCGATTCTTGCTGCCCGGATTGTTATGGAACAGGGCATTGAGGTTGTTGGCGTTACTGTGGTGTCGCCGTTTTTTCATTATGAGATTCTTGATGATGTCCCCGGTTATGTTCGTACCGCCAAAGAGAAGTTTGGTCTTGATGTCGTGGTTCGAGATAGCAGCGAACAATATCTTGAGATGCTGCGTAAGCCAACGCATGGGTTTGGTCGCAATTTTAACCCTTGCGTTGATTGCAAGATTTTTATGATGCGTCTTGCCAAAGAGATGCTCGCCGAATATGAGGCCTCTTTTCTGATCTCAGGTGAGGTGCTTGGGCAGCGGCCCATGTCGCAGCGCCGGGATACCTTAAATGTAATTTCTCGGGATTCTGAGACCAAAGATCTCTTGTTGCGGCCTCTTTCCGCAAAATTACTTCAACCGACCCGGGCCGAAGAACAGGGCTGGGTAGATCGGGAGAGGCTCCTTGATTTCAATGGGCGTGGCCGCTCTCGCCAGATTGCCCTTGCTAAAGATCTGGGTATTATTGACTATCCTGCACCAGCCGGGGGCTGTACCTTGGCTGACCCAATATTATCACGGCGTATTAAGAGTTTCTATGCCGATAATTTTGTGGTAAAGGCTGCTGATATGACAGTGACTGATATCCTGTTACTTTTGGTGGGGCGGCAGTTTTTGCTGCCCAATGGCAGTTGGTTCATTGTAGGCCGAGACATGAGAGATAACGACAAACTGGCCTCGTTGGCTGAACCTGGTGATGCCCTTGTGAAGATGGTGCAACGTCCTGGCCCGTTAGGTTTGTTGCGTCGTGCTGTCAATGGCAGCCAAAGCAAAGGGCAGTATCTTCAGGATCGAGACCTTGCTGCCCGGCTGGTGGTTCGTTATGGACGCAAGGTCAATGGTACCCGGCCTGCAACATCGGTTACTATCCGGCTTGATGGGAAAACGGAAACTATTTCTGCGGCTCCCGTTGATGACGAAATTTTTACTCCGTGGATGCTGTAGGTTTGAAGCGGCGGCATCTCTTCTTTGTCTATAATATATTGGTAATACAAATTATTATTTTTCTGATTTTTTTGATATTTATGAAGGCTGGTTTGTGAAAAGAAAGTTTTTTGCAATAATTTTATTTTCTTGGGAAATATATGGAATCCGTTGTTTTGACAAATGATATCTGGATAGTTTTTGGGCTTCTTGGCCTGGCGATCACTCTGTTTGTCTTTGATCTGTTACGGGTTGATCTGGTCGGTCTGTTGATGATGGTGCTCCTTGCCTTGACTGGAGTTCTAACTCCTGAAGAAGCTGTTGCCGGGTTGAGTTCCAACGCTGTGGTTTCAATTATTGCGGTAATGATTATTGGTGCCGGATTGAATAAAACAGGGGTTATGAACCTTGTTGCAGCAAAGATTGTCAAGATCGCTGGAAATAAAGAACGGCGAATTATGCTGGTTGTTTCTACGACCGTAGCAGTGATATCAAGTTTTATGCAGAATATTGGGGCTGCTGCCCTGTTTATGCCAGCGACAAAAAGAATCAGCCGTCAGCTCAATATTCCTGCCGGTCATTTGCTGATGCCAATGGGATTTTGTGCGATAACCGGTGGATGTTTGACGCTGATTGGTTCCAGTCCTTTGATTATGCTCAACGATCTTATGGCAGGGTGGTGGCAAAATAATACCGAAAGTGTGGCTGGAGCCTCGTTTGAACCTCTGGGAATTCTTTCGGTGACACCTGTCGGTCTGGCTTTAGTCGGAAGTGTTTTGCTGTATTTTGTTGTGTTTGGCCGCAAGCTGCTTCCGGCAAAGAGTTGTGATCTTTCCGAGCAGAATATGGACAAACGGTTGCGGGATATTTACGGAGATGTCGTGGGGCAAGGATATGAGCTGGTCGTCCCCCCTGATTTTTCGACAAAAACCCTGGCTCAGCTTGAGATTCGACCACGTTATCATGCCACTGTGGTGGGGATTGCGAAGAGGAGGGGGTTGGTAAAAAATCTTGCACCGTTGGCAGATTCTGAAATTGAGGCCGGAGATGTCCTTTGGGTCATTGGTCTCAAAGAGAATATTGACCGTCTGGCTGAAGCTCTTGGCTGCCAGATAATCCCTGGATATCGAGTTTTTGCTGAAGAAAATTCCCCTGATGATTCTGGAGTTGTGGAGGGTGTTGTTATTCCCCACTCCAATTTGAGCGGTCATTCCATGGAGGAATTAGGATTTCGAAGGTTGTATCGGGTTAACCCGCTGGCCATTGTGCGTCACGATGAGATTATTTTAGAGAATATTAATCTCACCCAACTTGATCAGGGTGATACCCTTTTGCTCCAGGGAAGCTGGCAACAGTTTGAACTCTTGCAACAGAAGATGGATATTGCCTTTATCGAAGATATCCAGGGACAGCACTTGAAACCAGAGCGGGCTCGCTGTGCCTTGATATTTCTCTCGTTACCAATGCTTCTTATGGCCGTTGGGGTGAAACTCTCGATTGCCCTGCTCACTGGTGCCCTGGGAATGATTCTTACCAGGGTTATTCGTGCTGATCGGGCCTATGAGGCGGTGGATTGGCGTACAGTTTTTCTTCTCTCTGGGTTAATACCGCTCGGTACTGCATTTGAGAAAACAGGGGCTGCAGCCTATATTGCCCATTATGTTCTCGCGGCTATCGGAGAGCCTTCGTTTCCTGTACTGCTCTTTGTTATTTCGGTGCTTACCGCGTTTTTTTCGTTGGTGGCATCCAATGTTGGTGCGGTGGTATTGATGGTGCCGCTGGCGATGAATATGGCTGCGTCTCTGGCGATGAATCCGATGACTGCGGCTATTGTGGTGGCTGTTTCTGCGTCAAATACCTTTGTGTTACCCACCCACCAGGTTAATGCCTTGATTATGCAGCCAGGAGGGTATCGTACTGTAGATTATATGCGAGTGGGAGCTGGTGTAACTGTTCTTTATACCGTGGTAACAATAAGTTGTGTGGTATTGTTTTTTGGTGCGTTGTAACAGCAAATGGCTGTGTGTTGTTCAGCCAGAGAGTTTTTGTGGCGGTGGTGGTTCGAGCTTGTAGAGAAGAGAGCGAACTCTTTTTTATAGGGGAGTAATATGTCTCAGATTCAATGGAATGACGGGTGTTATAAGACAGCGAAGAGAAAAATTGGGTTGTGGACAAGGCTGTTACCAAATATCTCTTTCTGGAGCCGGTTTTTGGGAATTGTTGTACGGGCCGGCTTTGCTGCCCGATTCAGAAAGTATGGCAGGAAAGAATGGGCTTATAGCAGCTGGGAGGTACTTGATTGTATTGAGGCTGTGGGGGCTGATGTGCAGATTGAAGGTATTAACTTTCTTCAAGAACTTCAAGGCCCTTGTGTTATTGTTGGAAATCATATGAGCCTGTTAGAGACGGGATTGCTGCCTGCGATGATTTTGCCTTCACATTTTGTGACTTTTGTAGTCAAGGAAAGCCTTACCCGCTATCCGTTGTTCAGCGATATTCTCTCTGTGTGCAGGCCGGTGGCTATTACCAGAACGAATCCGAGAGCAGATTTGAAGGCGGTTCTTGGTCAAGGGACACAGCATTTGGCCGAAGGGACCGTGGTGGCTATTTTTCCTCAATCGACCCGTTCTTGTGTCTTTGCTCCTGAGCAAATGAGTAGTATTGGTGTTAAACTGGCCAAAAAGGCAGAGGTGCCGATTATTCCATTGGCCTTAAAGACTGATGCCTTAAAGAATGGACGTGTTTTCAAGGATATTGGGTCGTTTGATGCTTCTATTCCGGTGCGTTTTGCCTTTGGTAAACCGATAATGGTTCAAGGAAAAGGCGTTGAGGAACAAAAGGCAATAACCGACTTTATTGGCCAAAAACTCAGTGAGTGGGAAGGGGACTATTTGTCATCGTCGAGTAAATCGGGTTCTTCGACAAAGTCGTCGTCCGTGTGATATTCGTCGTCTATATCCTCATCGCTGTCGTTGTTTTCAAGCTCTTCTTCGTTGCTTTTTTCCTCATCAGGTTCATTTTGCATCCGTACCGCTTTGGGTATTTTTGATTCGGGCAAAATGATTTCCCGGATTTTGTCGATTTCTTCGAGAATGTCTGGATCGTTTTGGCAAACAAGGCAATTTCTTGCGTGATTTTCCATAAAACTAATCATCCGGGCTGGAGCCATTGTTTCCTCCCGGACGTTAAGATACCACGATTTTGCCAGTTTTAATAATCGTTCACACTGCATAAGGGATGTTTAAAGAGAGTAAATGGTTCTGTGAAATATCGGTTGGTAGCGGATCCTTGTTGTAGAAAGAATCAAAGTACCCATTATAATAAAATGTTGTTTTCCAGGTCAATACATATTATCTTCCTGGGTTCCAAGATTTTCTGGAACGGAAGTGGATAGAGCACTGGTGGCTCTCCCGGACTTCAAATCCGGTGTAGCGGGTTAATAGCTCGCTAGGTGGGTTCGATTCCCATGCACTTCCGCCATTTTATATCGGGTACGTTCTGCGACGCTGATTGCCTTGCGGGCATCAAGAAGATTAAAGGTATGAGAGCATTTCAGGCAATAGTCGTAGGCGGGAAGGATCAGGCCTTTTTCCGCAAGCTGTAAAGCCTCTTTTTCAAAGGTGTCGAAAAAGGACATCATTTTTGCAACATTTGCCTCTTCAAAATTGAAGGTTGAAAATTCCACTTCTGCCTGGTGAAAGATTTCCCCATAGGTTACCGTGTCGTTCCATTTGATATCATAGACACTTTCTACCCCCTGGAGATACATGGCAAGGCGTTCCAGTCCATAGGTGATTTCCACGGTGGTGGGATGAAGTTCTATGGAACCAGCCTGTTGAAAATAGGTGAATTGGGTGATTTCCATACCATCAAGCCAAACTTCCCAACCCAGCCCCGAGGCGCCGAGTGTCGGTGATTCCCAGTCATCTTCGACAAAACGAATATCATGTTCCAGGAGATCAAGACCAAATTTTTTCAAGCTGCCAAGATAAAGCTCTTGGACATTGAGTGGTGAAGGCTTGAGAACTACCTGGTATTGATAATAATGTTGGAGCCGGTTGGGGTTGTCGCCATAGCGGCCATCGGTGGGGCGACGTGATGGTTGTGGGTATGCTGCCCGCCATGGTTCTGGTCCGAGAGCTCTGAGCAGGGTTGCCGGGTGAAAGGTTCCAGCACCAACCTCCATGTCATAGGGTTGCTGGATGACACAGCCATTTTCGGCCCAGTAGGTGTCTAGTGCAAATATAATATCCTGGAAATTCATTTGATTTTTTCCTGTGTTTTCTGTTGGCTGATGAAACAGCGGACTTTTTCGAGGAATATAATTGGATTCTTGACTTTTGTCTATAAAAGCATACCGTTGATATTGCTTATCAGCTTGAGGGAAAAGGCTTTCTTTGCAAGTCAACCTCTTGTTTCGGATGAAAAAATAATATCTTATAAAAAAAATGAGCGAGTTTTCCATGCTATCCATGCCAGATAAAATAATAGAGGAACAAATACTCAATAAGGCGCAGGTCATTGCTGTGGTTGGTCTCTCTCCGAAAGAGGCCCGGCCAAGTAATATGGTGGCTCGCTATCTTCTTGATGTTGGATACCAGATTATTCCTGTGAACCCTGGTCAGGAAGAGATTCTTGGGCAACGATGTTATCCCTCTCTTGATGTTGTTCCGGGCAAGGTTGATGTGGTAAGCATTTTTCGCCGTTCTGAAGAGGTTTATCCGGTGGTGCAGCAGGCTGTGAAGAAAGGCGTTCTTGCCATATGGATGCAATTGGGAGTGGTGAACCCTGAAGCGGCCGCCTTGGCCAGGGAGCATGGGATATATGTTACCATGGACCATTGTGTAAAGATCGATCACCAGGATCTTTTGGGTTGATTCTTTTTTGAGTTCCTTTTTTTTGGTTATTTTTCTATGGAGCCAACAACCTTGCGCATACGCGGGGCGCGTATGCATAATCTGAAGAATATAGATGTTGATTTGCCAAGAAACAGGTTGGTTGTTTTTACCGGGCTTTCTGGTTCTGGTAAGTCAACACTTGCCTTTGATACGCTGTATGCTGAAGGGCAGCGGCGTTATGTTGAGTCTTTGTCCACCTATGCCCGGCAATTTCTTGGTCAGATGGATAAGCCCGATGTTGATGTACTCGAAGGACTTTCTCCGGCAGTTTCCATCGAACAAAAGACAACCAGTAAGAATCCGCGCTCAACAGTGGGTACGGTTACTGAGATATATGACCATTTGCGGCTGCTTTTTGCTCGTTGTGGTCGGCTCCATTGCCCACAATGTGGCTGTGAGATTCAGGCACAATCTGTTGAAGATATGGTTAATACCTTGCTTGCTGAACCTGAAGGCAGCAAGCTCATTTTGCTGGCACCGATGGTCGTTGATCGCAAAGGCCGTCATGAACAGATTCTGGCGAGAATCAGGAAAGAAGGTTTTGTCCGGGTCCGTGTTGATGGTGAGATCTATCATGCCGATGATATTACAGGGCTTGAAAAAAACAAGCGGCATACCATTGAGGTTGTGGTGGATCGTCTTGTGGTAAAGCCGGAGATACGACGCCGCTTATCCGATTCGGTGAGTACAGCAGTGAAACTGACCGATGGCTTTTTGCTGGCTTATTTCCCTGAGACGCAACGAGAGCAGTTGTTCAGTGAACATGCGGCCTGTCATAGCTGTGGAGTTTCGATGCCCCAGGCCTCAACGCAATTGTTTTCTTTTAATAATCCCCAGGGTGCCTGCGCTGCATGTGGTGGTCTTGGGGTGAAAATGTTTTTTGATCCGGCTCTGGTTGTTCCTGATACCTCAAAATCTGTTGATTCCGGGGCCATTGCCCCATGGGGCTGGCGGAATGAAACCACTTATACCGGACAATTGCTCGCTGCAGTAGCCCGGCATTATGGCTTTCGTCTTGATACTCCTTTTGCAGAGTTAAGCAAAGAGCAGCAAAACGTTATTCTTTACGGTTCTGCGAACGAAGAAATTCATTTCGAGTACCAGAAGGGGCGTCGTTTTCTTACTGCAGAAAAGGCCTTTGAAGGAGTTATTCCTCAGTTGGATCGACGCTATCATGAGACACAATCTGCGGCGATACGCGAAGAACTGGCAAAATTTATGAACGAACAGGTGTGTTCGTCCTGTCATGGAGCCCGGCTTAAACCTGAGGCTTTAGCGGTTCGTATTGGGGATTATTCTATTCATGCGTTGACCTGTTTGTCGATAGCATCGATTTTAGCTAAGTTGCCGTTGTTACCTTTTAATGGCAGAGAGCGCCAAATAGGAGAACCTATTCTCAAAGAAATCGTTGATCGTCTTTCTTTCTTAGAAGATGTTGGCCTTGGTTATCTCTCTTTAGAACGAAAGGCGGGGACTCTATCTGGTGGAGAGGCCCAACGTATCCGCCTGGCTTCTCAGATTGGTTCTCGGCTTGCAGGTGTCTTGTATATTCTCGATGAACCCAGTATCGGCCTGCATCAACGGGATAACCAGAAATTGATTAATACCCTGCTCGAATTACGAGATTTGGGAAACAGTGTCATAGTTGTGGAACATGATACCGATACCATTGCTGCGGCAGACCATGTCCTTGATATGGGGCCTGGAGCTGGTGTTCATGGTGGAGAGGTGGTGTATAACGGTGATTTCAAAGGACTTTTGGAAAGCGAATTCTCGGCAACAGGGGCCTATCTTTCGGGGCGTCGTCGTATAGAGATTCCGAAAAAGCGAAGAAAGGCGAAAGCTAAAGGGCGGGGCTGTCTCACGCTGAAGAAGGCCTCGTTGAATAATCTGAAACATGTTTCTGTGCAGATTCCTTTGGGGCTAATGACCTGTGTTACCGGGGTTTCCGGGTCAGGGAAGAGTTCTCTTATTATTGAAACGCTCTATGTGTTGGCAAAAAAGGGGCTTGCTCTGAAAAAAGAGAGTCACAGGAATGAATATGGTGAACTTTTTGGTCTTCAAGGAATTGAGAAAGCGATTGATATTGACCAGAGTCCCATTGGGAGAACGCCTCGTTCCAATCCTGCGACGTATACCGGAGTGTTTACTCCGATTCGGGACTTGTTTTCCCGATTGCCCGAGGCTAGAGCCCGGGGCTATAAACCAGGACGGTTTAGTTTTAACTTAAAGGGTGGCAGATGTGAGGCCTGTGATGGCGATGGCGTAGTAAAAATAGCCATGCATTTTCTTCCTGATATTTATGTTGTCTGCGAGAATTGTGGCGGGAAACGTTATAATATGGAAACTCTGGAGGTTCGCTATCGGGATAAGAACATTTATGATGTTCTTGATATGACCGTTGCCGAGGCCCTGGAGTTTTTTCAGAATATTCCACCAATAAAAAATAGATTGCAGACCTTGTATGATGTGGGACTTTCTTATATCAAACTTGGTCAATCTTCGGTAACGCTTTCCGGTGGTGAGGCCCAGCGGGTTAAACTAGCTCGGGAGCTTTCGGGAAGGAATACCGGCAAGACCCTGTATATCTTCGATGAGCCGACCACCGGTCTTCATCCTGCGGATATTCAGTATCTCCTTGATGTTTTGGAACGTCTTGTCGTCCAAGGAAATACAGTGGTTGTTATTGAGCATAATCTTGATGTGGTGAAAACTGCAGACTGGATTATTGATGTTGGTCCCGAAGGGGGCGATGCTGGAGGAACTCTCGTTGTTTGTGGAACTCCAGAAGAGGTTGCTGATTGTTCCACTTCGTATACCGGGCAATTTTTACGGCCCATACTAAAGTGAAAAAGGGAGACAAAAAGTAGTCTCCCTGCTTGCGATAAGCCTGGAAGTACAGTTTAATAGAAAATTTTGTTGAAAGAATCATATTTGTCTTGCTCGTCTTACAAGTATGGTGTTTCTAAAACGAGATGAGATGCATCTCATTTATAAGTAAAGAGGAAAACATGACAGAACAAGCTACAAATCAGAAGCCGGAATCGCGTCCAGAGTTGCGGATGCAGAAAATGTATATCAAGGATCTTTCTTTTGAAAATCCTAATGCTCCTCAGGTGTATATCGAGCAGCAACAGTTTGAACCACAGGTTGAGTTGAATCTGAACCTTAATCATCGCAAAATTGACAATGAACATTTTGAGGTGAGTTTACAGATTTATGCGAAGGTTGCTGCAAAAGATCAGGAAAAAACGATGTTTATCCTTGAGATAGAACATGCCGCTGTTTTTCTGCTTAAAAATATTCCCGAAGAACATATTGAAAGGATTCTTGGTGTTGATTGTCCTACCTTGCTGTTCCCGTTTACCAGACAGATTGTAAGTCAGGTAACTGTTGATGGCGGATTTGCACCATTTTTAATGGATCCTGTTAATTTTATGAGTGTCTTTGAAAATAGTCAGGCCCAGAAAAAAGAGGCCAAGAACTAGAAGCCGCTAAGTGCTGGTTATTGTAAAGGCATATGTAAAAAGGTGTGTATCATAAAGAGGTCGCACATATATTGTTACGCATCTCTTTTTATTTGATTGTGATGTAATAAAAAAAGGGAGTACATCTTATGATGTACTCCCTTTTTTTATTGGGAGAAGAAAGAGTTGTTTTAAGAGCTATAAACCGTAAGTGATAAAATTCTCAATGAGGGTCGTAATTCCTCTTTCAATAGCCTTATTGAACAGGTCATCATACTGTTTGTCAGCAAAGAAGGTCTCGGGGATAACTCGAACTTTTATGCGATTGGTCCAGACTACGTTACCTGTTACAGCTTCCTGAACCCAGATACGGAGCTGTACAACAGCCTGATCAACCTTCCCCGCATTTGCAGTGCTTTTACCTGAACTACCAACAGCATCCCAGAGGATTGTGTCATACTGGTTTAGCCAATTTTTTGATTTGTAGCCTATTTGGGCACCCAATGCTCCGCCGATAATCTGGGTGTCTTCAAGATCATAACTGTTTGCAGAGGCAAACCCAAGCAGCATGCGATTTACACCACTATTAATAAAGGGGAGCATTCCTTTTTTCCATGGTTCCCAGCGGTATTCCTCCCTGGTTTTACACTCAAGGATACGGCCCCTCACTATATAATCTGCATCGAATTCTCTGCCGATTTTTGCGATAGCCTGGCGTGTCAGTCCATGGGTGCCAGGGCTTGTCAGTACACTGTTGTCATGCGCAGTATCTTGTATGTTGATATGACGTTGTATCTCTGCCTTCATTTGAGGGCTCCAATCGTTATCCAGTTCATAGTGTAATGATTTAGAGCTTCTTTTATTGTAAGGAACGGGAGAGATAATGTCTTGAGTGACAAGATATTGAAAGACATCCTCATTAACAGGTACTGAAAAACCATTGGCAGCTAATCGATCAGTCAGTACTTCGGTAACTATTGTGTTGCGTCGTTGTGCAGATGCGATAGTATTGCTGTTGGAATAGTCAGCAAAAGGCAATATTACCACTGACCTTCCTGTGCCCGGGGCGTTAAATCCCGGATCTTCAGGAATATGAAGCGTCTCTACTACAGTCTGGCCACAACCAGTCAGTAAAACCGCAAGAAGTCCAAGGAGTGTATATTTTAATTTCTGCATATTGCTCTTCTCCCTCATAGTAAAAGAATCAAAATAAGGCTGCCGATTATTAAATGATCCGTGGTTTTAACAGAATGATTAATTCTCGTTTCTTTTTTGTTTTTTCTTCGTGCCCGAAAAGATATTTGAGCAGCGGTACGTCACCTACAGCCGGTGCAAATTCGCTCTCTGTTGCATCAACATCACTGATTAGGCCGCCAATAATAAGCATTTCCCCATCAGCAACTTTAACGGTCGTGCTCATTTCCCGTACATTGACAATGGGAAGGCCAACTTGTCCGCCAAGATTACCAACTTGCCGGTATTCTATTGGTTCAACAAGTTCAGAGGTTACAGGCACTAGATTCATGATAATCTCATGATCATCAAGAACTGTTGCGGTTAAGGCCATTCCAAGACCGGACAGGATACGTTCTGTCTCTACGGTGTAGGTGACGATTCCGGTATCGGAATCAAGCTCTGATTCGATGGCATCAACATAGGTGACGTTGCGGCCTACTGTGATCAGTGCCGGTTGGCCGTTCATCACACTTATTTTGGGATTCGAGAGAATCCTGGTGTCGCCGTTTTCTTTTAACGCATTAAGAAATGCAACAAAGTTTAATCGGTTAATAGCAACTCTTGAAACAAAACGCCCTGGATCGTCAAGGCCCAGAACAGGGTTTCCTAGAGCTGCACCGGCAAGATCATTGGCAGAGACATAAGGATAGACTTGGCCATTATAGCCAAATTGCATTGAACCATTGACAGCAAAATTTTTAAGAACGTCAGACCAGTTGACACCAATGGAAGAGGAGTCATTCAATTGAACCTCGATGATTTTTGCCTCAATAGTAATCTGCTTGTACAATTCTTTTTTCAGGGCAGTGAAATATTCTTCAAGTCTTTCAAGCAAAGGACGAGGAGCGGTTACCGTAATCATTCCTACAGGTTTGTCGATGATATACATGCTACCGCCTGAAGAGATCTGTCTCGTGGCGAGTTGCGTATTCTGTTCGTCACTTGTTTCGGCAGCATCAGCTTCCTTGGGGGGATTTTCTACGATTGCTGCGGTGGTTACCTCGGTATTCCAGGTATTGATGATTGCATCCATATTTGCCTGGATATTCGACCATATATCAAATTCGTTCGCGTCGCTTTTTAATGAGATGGTGCCATCAATATTGCTTGATTCTGCATCACTTCCGAGAACATTCCCTCCGGTACCTGTGCCATAGGTTGATTTGGTAAATGGCATTGCAATATGGTACCTGCGGGTCTCTTTGTATTTGACAATAATGGTGTTGCCTTCGACTTCGTGGAAATAGTCAACCTGGCGCAGGAGGTTGGCAATGGATTGATAAAAATCATCATCTGCTGAAATATCAACATCGACGAGAACTTTCTGGTCAACATCACTGGCCCATGAGACATTCATCTTTTTCAAGGCCGCAAGGCGTTTTAAAATGTCCCAGAGAGGTTGCGGGCCACGTGTGGATCGTATGGTTGCTCCAACCTTGATAGAGGTCTCTTCTGCTTCGGCAACAAGAGGCTGCTGATTCGCAAAATCAACCATATAGCTTGGTGTCTGGTATTTTACCGGAAGAGATAATGGGGTCGTTTGTTTTGGATGTATTTGTTGCTGGGAGGCCGGAATATTTTCCTGTTGTATTGCTTCTGGTGATGCTGCAGAATTTTTGGTGCTATTTGCTTGATTGCAGCCCGCCAGGTAAAGCATGAAAAATAAGATGTTGCCGAAAATCAGAATGTGTTTGGTTCTCATCGTATAAACCTCTTGAATCTGACGTAATGCCTTGTTGTTAGGTCGTAGCAGATATTGTTTATTGTGGACTTGCGGCAAGACGTGCAAGTATGTATTCTTTAAGATCCGGTCGAAGTTGATAACCGGATGCAAGTATTGCTTTATACTGTTCAGTGGCTTTTGTTGTCTGGCCGACCTTATCAAGCAATCTGGCTTTTGCAAGCATGGTATCTTTCGTTTCAGCATAATAAGTATGGTATTTGTCAAGCAGCATTAATGCCGATTTGGGTTGATCAATGTTTTCATTGAATGCCGCAAAGCTGAAAAGCGCTTCCTTCATTGGGGGATCGCCGCTGATTGCACGATGAAAAAATTCTGAGGCTTCTACCAAGCGTTGCATATTTGCAGAGGCAATGGCTGCGTAAAGTGCCGTTTTATAGTTCTCTGGATTTTGTTCGAGACCTTTTTGGGCATAATGCAGGGCTTTGGCATTCATGCCAAGATTGACAAGATATAAAACGGCGAGCTTTTCATAGATGCGCTTGTTTTCTGGCCAGAGCTCTGCTGCTTTCGCATAAAGTTCTGTTGCTGTTTCGAAATTACCATTTTTTTCTGCTGCGTATGCCTTATGGGCCAATTCTTTAGCCTCAACTACTTCTTGAGGCTGATTGGCAGATTGTTCTATAATAAGTGATTCTTGTTCGATAAACTCATTGTCGGTCTCAAAAGAGAGATTGTCTTCAGCCCGTTCTGGCCAAGAAAAGGCTTTTTGTTTTGGATAGATAACCAAAGTATTGAAACGTTCTTCTTTTTCGAGATCAAGAAGGTTAAGGATTATATCAAGGGCGAAATCCCATGGGACATCGGTAAGGGCAAGGGTCAAGGTACCCCCTACTGTTTCATCCACAATGATGTTTAAGTCAGTTATCTGTCGAAAGAGCCTGAATACGTTATGAACATCAATTTTATAAAAATCAACACTGATTCGCTGTTTGTTGTAGCCAGAGAACGAAAAGGTGTCTTTTACGTTCTGGTTTGCCTGTTTCTGAGGACTTATTTTTTTGTCGAGTAAATCATTTGAGGAGGCAATGAGTTCATCAATAGTGCTATCAGTAGCAGTTTTATTTGTAACTTCTGGACTGATTGCCGATGCTGCTGTGCTCACTGCGGAGTTGTTGTTTGTTTCTTCATTTACAATAACTTGCAGGCCTGAAGGTGTTTCTTTGATGACATAGGAAAATAACTGGTCAGAATCAGAATCAAAGACAATACGCGCTCCTGTACCTCGGGGAGCAACACGTACTCTTGCAACTGAGGTCCCAATATATTTTTCACGTAGAAGTTGCGAAATAGAAATATTTTTTATGTCAATGAACATCCTTGCAGGTTGGTTGTTGCTGGCAGGGAGATTATCAACCGTATACTCTTTGATTGGCCCATTGGCGAGAAATGAAATTGTGGTTGTTTTTGTAGCAAAGTCTACTTTGAGATCTGAGATTGAGAGACTGGGTGTTGTTTGAGAAATACTAGACACTGGAGTGATTGCTATTTCGATACTGTTACCACGGGGAGTTATCTGATAATCATGGGTGTTAGCTATTGTGAACTCAAATCGTTTTAATGCTGGAACAGCAGTTGTTATGTCGGTAATTTTGAGTTGAGCTATCTTGTTGTCTGGAAGAGAGATTGTTTTTACGAGATCAGATATCTCACATTTTGTGATATCAAGAACAACTCTGAATGGATTAAACTTTTCGGAAATTGTGTACGTTGGTGAAGAATTTCCTGCTATTTTAATAAGCAAGGTGTTTTGTTTTTGTTTTGTTTTAAAGTCAACAATTTGAAAAGCCTGGGCTGTATTTTCTCCTTGTCCTTGTTCGGCATACAGCAAAGGAATACTGCGCACCGTAAATACAAGTGACAGCACGGAGATCAGTAATAATTTGGATAGCACAGATCTGTGGTACATTGCTTATTCTTCTCCCTCTTTTTTTAGAACCATGACTGTTTCGGTAACAATCTTTTTCCCGGATCGTGTAAATGCAACTTCTTCTATAATGACTTTATTCGGGATTATTGCTTTTATAACACCTCTTTTCCCAATTTTTACTCCTTCACGTAAAATATATCCCTTTCCAGTAACATCTTCTACCATTGCGATCTTTTCGGCATTTGTCGCAAGAAGCGCGACGAGATTGAGTTGTCCGGGTTCAAAGAGTTGCATTCCTGTAAGTTTTCCGGTAGGAGCAACAATTTCGTCTACAGTAATGGAGTTTGATGTTGATTTTGGGGTCAGAAAAGGAACAAACGGATCTTTCCTGTCTTCAAGCCGATAAGCAAAACCTTCTTCTTTATTCTTATCCAGGGCTATTTGAGTTTGTAACGAAGAGTGGTTTTGCATTGGATTTTCTGCAGCAATACTTTCTTTGCAGAGAGAGATCGTTATCAACAAGATCCAAAAGCTAATCTTGGGTAAAAAGTATTTCCAGCTCTCAGAGCATGAGGAGTAACTTTGAAAATATTGAAGTTTCATGAAATAGCCTGTTCGTCTCTGATTACTTTTTTTTCTTCTTTTCAGGGCGTTTTTGATTTGTAAACTGGTAGGTGACAAGGCGGCAATTTGATGTTAGCAGCATTTCTCCCGCCTCATTTTTTGGCGCACCCATACCGATGTTTGATACAGAAACAATACGTTCAAGTTTACTTACCTGATCAAGAAAGAAGCCGACATTGTGGTAAGGCCCACGAACATTTATTGCTACCGGAATTTCATCATAGAAATCTTTTTTTATATTTGATTGTGGCTGAAAGACCAGAAAATCAAGGCCTGCATTTCTACCTAGTGATGAGATATCCCGAAGAAGTTGGGGGATTTCTTTTTCGCGGGGAAGAAGTATTGCTTTCTGGTCAAATTCTTCTTGAGTTTTTGCGAGGTCTTCTTCAAGTTTTGGGAGTTTTCGAGCTCTGGCTTTCGCCTTGTTGAGAGCTGTCGTTGTTGTCTTTTTTTCTCTGTTGAGGCGGTCAATATTGTCGAAATTTGGCTGAAGAAAGAAGAAATAGAAGGCCCCTGCGGGAATTGCAAAGAGAAGAAGTGCAATAACAGCCTTGATTTTGGGCTGCATCGGGATATATTTTGTATCCAGAAAATTTGTGAAGGCTTTGGTCTTTTTTTTCATGTTCTTGATTTTGCCTTGTCTTGGTACCTGAAATTTTATTTCTTTTTCTTGACTTGTGGTTGTGAGATGGTACAGGTGATTTTGAAAGTTTTTAAATCTCGCCCAGCAAACAATGTTAACGATGAGTTTGACAGATTTACTACTGTGATAAAGGGTGAGGCCTTGAGATTGTCCATGAATTGGGCGACGGTCTGGTTATCCAAGGCCATACCATTTAGTGTGAGCAAAGCCCCTTGTTGATTAAGGTTTAGTAACCACATTCGTTCGTTGTCGACAATGTTTGCTACCTCGTCCAGAACTTTTACTGTGAGTGAAGAGTTTGTTTTGAGTCGCTTAATAACGTCTGTTTTTCGGTTAAGTTCTTTTTTTTGTTTTTCTAATTTTTTGATTTTGTTCAGTATTGGTTGGTATTTTGCTTTCTCTGCTTGCAATTCTGCGACAGTATTTTCAAGCATTTTTACGGTCTGTATCTGATTGTATGCAATGAGACCGAGAACAGCAAAAAAACAAACAAGCAACACTGCAACGCAGAGCAACTGTGTTTTGGCCTTGGCTCGTTTTTTTAATTGCCGGATAGGTAGGAGATTTATTTTGAGCATGGTGTATCCATTATCAGCCTGAAAGGTCTTGTTAAATAATAGATGGTCTGATGGCGATGCCACTGGCAATAGCCATTTCAGGGCCTATTCGGTCGATGTACTCGGGGTCAATCTTTTTGGGATTGTAGTGCATAGAGGAAAGCGGGTTGAACAATTCCACTTTCAGGCCTGTTTCTGCTGCTAGGAATTTTTCAAGACCAACAATTTTTGAGCCACCTCCACTTAAAACAAGACGTGTCAATGGCGAGTCGGGATGTTTGGTGTCATATAAATCTATGACCTTTTTAATTTCCAGGACCCATTGTGTACATGTAGATGTAAAAATCTTTTTTAATTGGCTATTATACTCTTCGGCAGAATTTTTGCCTAGTTTCAAAGCCTCTGCCTCATCAAATTCAATATCCAGGGTCACCTGTATCTGTTCCGTAAGTTGTCTGCTGCCAACAACAACGTCCCGGGCCATTGCAGACAATCCACCAGACAAAATATTGATGTTCATTTTGGATGCGCCGATATCCACTAATACAACATTATCTCTTCCTGGATTGCTGTGTTCGTAAGTATTTTCTAACGCAAAACTATCGACATCAATGAGTGCCGGTTGGATGTTTAATCCTTCGAACATCTCCAGGTAATCATCAACGACTTCTTTTTTTGCGGCAACGAGCATAACTTCTCTTCTTTCGGGATCATTTTCACTGGTTTGCAGAGTCTGAAAGTCGAGATAGACATCCTCAATATCAAATGGGATATACTGCTCAGCCTCAGCCATGATATGTGCTTCAAGGCTTGCTTCGTCCATTGTTGGGAGTTTTATTTTTTTTACAATTACAGAATATCCTGAGATAGAGAAGCCAACTTTTTTGTTCTTAATTTTGAGGTTGGTGAGCAGGGTGGATATAGCTTCAGCAACGAGTTCTGGCTCTATAAGCATTCCTTCATCAACAGCCCCTTCTGGGAGAAGAGCACTGCCAAGAGCAAGTATAGTATAGCCCTTGCCGGTTCGTTTCAGCTGGCAGATTTTTACAGAATGCGAGCCGATATCAATGCCAACAATAAGGTTATCTTTAGAGAGGAATGGCAAACCCATAATCGAAAGTAGTTGAACATTACTTGCAAAATGCTGCCGTAAATAAATACGACAACTCCTTTTATTTATTCTATAAGCACATAATCGTACTGAATTGTCAAGAGAAACAATAAATATTTTCTTATTTTTTCTCTTTTTAACAGGAGGTTAAATCGGTTTGTATAAATATTTATACGCACATTAGCACAATATGTTGTTCTTGAACGAGCATGAGCCACTTTATGTGGCGTGTAGTTTGGAATGAAGGATTATATGTATAAAAAAATGGTATGAGCATCATTCGTGATGCAGTCAGCTTGTAATTCTGTGGCGAATAATGTAGTTTCTCGGGCAAGTCAGATCCTTTGGATAAAAAATGAAGAATCATGAGGAGGGGAAACCTTGGCTAAACGGAAAAAATCGACAATAAGAGAATATGCAGAGGCTCTTTGTATTGCCATTATTCTTGCCCTGTTTATTCGGACATTTGTTGTTCAGGCATTTAAAATTCCGTCACTTTCTATGTTTCCAACATTAAAGATTGGAGACTATCTTTTGGTCAGTAAATTCATTTATGGTCTCAAGCTCCCTTTTACAGGAACGACGTTGATTCCCTGGAAAGATCCTGCGCGCGGTGACGTTGTGGTGTTTCGTTATCCTGTGGATACCTCAAAAGATTATATTAAGCGGGTTATAGGTACTCCCGGCGATATTGTAGAAGTGAAAAATCGGGTTCTTTTTATTAACGGAGTTAAAGTTGATGATCCCCATGCCCATTATCTTAAGCCTTTGAGTCTGGATCCTAAAACAAAAAATTATGGGCCAGTCACTGTGCCTGCCGAAAGTTATTTTGTTATGGGTGACAATCGAGAGCGAAGTTCCGACAGCAGATTTTGGGGATTTGTCGATGAAAAATATATCCTCGGGAAAGCCTTTGTGATCTATTGGTCCTGGGATTTGAAAAAACCGTTGTTTTCTCTGGGGCGGTTTACTTCGATTCGGTGGGGCAGAATTGGCGATGGTATAGAGTAATGCGTGTTTAGTTATCTGTAATTCTTTTTAGGATGTTCAGTAATTATTACCTTTAGGAGTGATCGTGCAGCCTGATTACCTGTTCAGACATAAACATATACTTGGCTTAGAACAGATGAGTGTTGCTGATATAGAGCATATCATCGCAACAGCACGTTCTTTC